>Ga0233431_1000454_pt1 | contig 90346 bp, 84 predicted proteins | sample SI_118_April2016_FD_179867 | JGI IMG/M metagenome (GOLD analysis project Ga0233431, IMG submission 179867) | Seawater microbial communities from Saanich Inlet, British Columbia, Canada - SI_118_April2016_200_MG | ecosystem: Environmental > Aquatic > Marine > Inlet | place: Canada: British... | reverse complement strand
CGGGTCATGGACGGAATCAGGACCTCGGCCCATGGGGCCTCTTTCTCCACCGCCGCCTGGCGGCAGGAGCGCACCTCATCCTGGGAAAGGAAACCCTGGAGGATCTCCATCATGGCCGGAAATATGTCATCACAAATGAAAACGCGCATTTATTTGCTCCTCCAAATCGTAAACACCAAATCCCGAGGACACGATCCTGAATTTTTCATCGTACCCATTTGGGTGTTAAATATGAATGGCATGGCCACATAGTGCCTGGGCCGCTTCCATGAGTGATTCGCTGAGTGTTGGGTGGGGATGCACTGTGCTTCCCAGCTGCCCGGCGGTGGCTTCCAGGGCAATCATACCCGTGGCGCCCGCCACCAGTTCGGTGACGTGCCCGCCCACCAGGTGTACCCCCAGAATCTTTTTGCTTTCTCTCTCGGCCACGATCTTGACAAAACCGCTGTTGTCGTCCATGGCCACCGCCTTGCCGTTTGCCGCAAAGGGGCATCTGGCGGTGATGACATCATGACCCTGTTCACGGGCCCGGGCTTCGGTAAGCCCGACGGAAGCCACTTCCGGATGAGCGTATGTACATCGCGGAATATCATTATAGTTGAGTGGTAGGGTGGTGTTGCCCGCGATGGTTTCAGCGGCGATGATGCCCTGGGCCGAGGCCACGTGTGCCAGTCCCATTTTGCCGTTCACATCGCCAATGGCATAAATATGGGGTGTATTGGTGCGCATCTTCTCGTTCACATCAATGGCGCCCCGGGAAACCATCACGCCAGCCTTGTTCAGGTCCAGCGACGCGCAGTTGGGGGTAAAACCAATGGCCACCAGCACCATATCCACTGTGATGGACTCGGTGTTATCATCCGATTTCAGTGTTACCGCCATACCCTCTTCTGCTGATGCCACCCTTTCCACAAGGGTCTCGGTCCTTATGGTGATGCCATTTCTTTTAAACTGCTTTTCCGCCTCGATGCTGATCTCAACATCTTCAAAGGGGAGGGCGTTTCCCATGGCTTCCACCATCGTTACACGACAGCCATAGCGGTTCCAGAGGGTTGCGAACTCCATGCCGATGGGGCCGGCGCCCACAATCAGCGCTGATTTTGGTGCTTCGGTCAGTTCCAGTGCTTGCCGGTAGTTGATGATTTTCTCTCCGTCACAGGGACAACCGGGGAGTTCTCGGCTTATGGCACCCGTGGCAATGATGATATGCCCGGCTTGAAGGGACACGCCCGATGGTGAAACCATAAGGGCATCCGGGCCGGTAAAGCGCGCCATTCCCTCGTATACGGTAACACCGGCATTTTTCATGAGCAATGCCACCCGGCGATTCTGGCGCATCACCACCTGGCGGCTTCGCTTGTGGGCCGCCGCGTAGTCCACCACCAGGTTGTCGAAGGAAAAGCCGAAGGCCCGCCCCCGGCTCAGCAGGTGGATCACTTCGGCATTTTGCAACAGAGATTTTGTGGGGATGCATCCCCAGTTCAGGCACGTGCCGCCAAGGGCTTCCTTTTCAATCAGGGCCGTTTTCAGCCCCAGCTGACGGGCCCGGGCCGCGGCCACATAACCCCCTGGACCACCGCCGATCACAATTACATCATAGATATCCATGATTACCGGTTCCTCATTGCGAAGAGAAGTTGTGCTTTTCAGTATGGCATTAAAAGTAAATATGTCAAGTTGCAGGTGAAGTGAGTGTCCCCCTTGACAACCAAACCTCCTTACGATATCCTAATTTCGTAAGGAAATGAAGGGAGGGATAAAAAATGCAATCGGTTGTTACTTCAAAATATCAGACCACCATTCCAAAAAGCATTAGATTGGAGCTTAAACTTTCAGTCAAGGATACGCTGGAATGGAGAGTAGAAAATGGCAGAGCCGTGGTCCTGCCGGCTCAAAGGAAATTCCTAGAATACCGAAACGCCATCAAAGTCGGCAGTGGCGACATCGCAGATGATGTCGATCTTGCCAGGAAGGAACGGGCCGAAAAGCACAGATGAAGAAACGGGTGATCGATACCAATGCGCTGATTTCTTTTGTAACGGACCGGAATCCCGATCAGCAGGAGAAAGCCGCGGCCATTTTTGAGGATGCCGCAAGACTCAAAGCAACCATCCTCTGCCCGCAGAATGTATTGACCGAGTTTGTATATGTTCTCGAGAGGATATACAAACATCCGAAGTCTCAAATCCGGTCCATGATTGCTGACTTTGTTACCTTGCCGGGCGTTCAAATAACCCACGCGGTGGACATGGAAACCCTGCTGAAACTCTGGCCCCATAAGATTGTCGATTTCGGGGATGCTATCGTAGCGGTCGTATGCAAGGCTGAAAAGAACGCGAAGATCGTAACTTTTGATGAAAAATTTGTTCGCGCCCTAAAGGCCATTGGATTGAATACCGTGCGCTGGTAGTGCGGACTCAACGACCTTTTTTGCGGACCACTTTCCCGTATGTTTCTGATTATTCAGGTGGTAACGATGTTTTTTCACCGGCATATATGTTTAGTACTTTTCTTTAACAAACGCTAACGATTCCCCAATGGCTTTCAGGGTCAGGGCCAGGTCTTCTTCCGTGTGTCGAAAGCTGATATAGGCGTGGTGGTACGGTGAGAAGAAGAACCCTTTCCGGATGAGCTGGGTGTAAAAATCGGTTCGTTTGCCTTTATAAGCACCGGTTTGATCCTTTTTGAAGATGATGTAGAACATGGGCGGCACACCGGTCAGTTCCGCACCCACATCGTATTGGTCAATCAACTCCTGGATATCCTTCATGAACCGTTCCCCTTTTTCCCAGATATTTTCCAGCACATGGTCCCGTTCCAGGATTTCAATGGTCTTTAGCGCTGCAACAAAAGCATCGCTGTTGGGGAAAAAGGTTGATGATATAAAAAGCTTGTCGGAGGCGGCCATCATAATATCTTTTTTACCGGTGACCACCGAGATGGGATAGCCGTTTGCCATGGCTTTTCCGAGGACCGTCAGGTCAGGCGTGACCCCATAGAGCTTCTGAGCACCGCCCATGGAAAGCCTGAAACAGGTTCTGATCTCATCATAGACCAGTACAACACCATATTGGTCTGCAATGTCCCTGATGCCTTTAAGGAAACCGTCGGCGGGGACCTCCATCTTCCGGTGATTGGGATGGCCGAAAGGGGTCATGATGATGGCGGCGGTTTCATTGCCGTGTTCAGCCATCAACGCTTCCAACTGATCGAGACGGTTGTATTGAAATTCATAGACATCTTCGTAGAATTTTGAGGGTATTCCCCCCTTCATTTCCACACACCAGTCATGCCAGCCATGGTAACCACAGCGCATCACTTTCAGTTTATGGGTGTGCGCTCGAGCAATCCGGATGCTGGCGGTGGTGGCGTCGGAACCTGTTTTCAGGAATATGCTCATTTCAGAAGAAGGGACTATCTCGGTCAGTTTTTCTGCCAGATGGTTCTGATATTTCTGGGTCAGGGTAAAACAAAACCCCTTTTTATTTATCTGCTCACAGACCGCTTTATCCACCTCTTCTTCCCGGTAGCCCAGGATGATGGGACCGTAGCCGCACAAAAAATCAACAAACTCATTGCCGTCAACATCTGTCAGTCGGCACCCTTTACCGGTTTCAAGGAAAATGGGGTATTCTCCCCGGATAAAATCACCGGGCTTTCTGGCTCCCAAGACCCCTCCCGGCACCAGTTTCAAAGCAGCTTCATACAGTTCCGCGCTTTTGGTGATATTCAGCTTTTCGGTCTCTTTCATTGGACAGGTCTCCTCGCCTATTTTTCAGGTTCAAACATGGATGAAACGGTTTCCGTCTGATGGATTCTGGCCCCTCTACTTAAAAATATGCTCAAGAATTTGTCCGGGTCAATGCATCCTTCAGGCGCCACAACTCCTTTTACAGTGACATCTCCCGCATCCATCATAAGCGATGCAATGGAGGCGGGAAGCCCGGTTCCAGGCGCCATTCTGCCCACCATATCGGCGGTGTAGACAACCCTTTTACCATCCCTTTCACCTTTGACAATGACCTTTAAGCCTGAGGATTGAGGACCGTTGTCCCTTCCCTCGGGAATGGTTTCCCACATTTTTAACGCCAGATCATAAGGGGTGATTTGGGTCCCTTTAACATCGATGGGCTCCGTCCCCAAAAACCCGGAATCTTTCTGCTCCTTGATCAGTTCATCCACCCATGAGGGGATCAGGGCGCCTTTGATGATCACATTTTTGACCCCTTTGATGTATTTTGGAAGGGTGAGCGGCTGGGGATGACCCACGTATCGCACATGGCAGGTGCCCAAGGGGTCCAGGAATTGTTCCGCTGTTTCTCCGGTTCCGCCTTCAACCTGAACCAGTTCACCATCAATATATTGGGGGATTTTTCCTAACGTCATGTGAAGGGAGTGGTCCCAGGCGGCCCCTGCCAGCTCGGCAATGCTCACCACCCAGTAGAGGTAAATTTCATCAACCCTGTCCAGACGATCCGCATACCATTTCACCAGCACATTGTTGGTGCCGGGATCGGATCCCATGCCGGTCAGTACGGTGATGCCGGCTTCCTTGGCCAGTTGGTCGATGTCCGATTTGAAAAGAATCTCGGTTCCCTCATAATCATCACAGATATCAATATAATTGACTTTGGCCTCCACCGCCGCTTTGGCAACCGGAACCGCGGTTTTGTAAAAGGGTCCCGCCGTGTTGATGATAACGTTAACATCTTTGAAGGCATTGACCATTGATTCGTGGTCATTAACATCCATCTTTATGAGGGTGGCTTTTTCATTTTCACGCAATTTTTTGGAGAGTCTCTCCGGATCCGGGTAAAGATCAGCCAAGATGACGTCGGTCACCTGTTCCTGTTTCACCAGGTCCCTTGCAACACCCTGTCCCATACCGCCCACGCCACCGATGATTAATGCTTTCATGTTTTTTCCTCCCGTGTATGGCAAAAAGAATTCGTAATCTGTTTTATACTTGCGCTTTTTTCTCCCTGATGGCGGTAAGAATCTTGTCCGGTGTCAGGGGGAATGAATCCAGATGGACACCGATGGCATTGCTGACGGCGGCACTGTACCCTTGGGCAGCGGACATGGCAATGGACATGCCGGCTTCCTTGGCACCGTAAGGCCCCTTGGGATCAATGGATTCCACAATGATGTTGTTGATCTTGGGCATATCGCACGCCAGAGGCAGCTTATAATCGAGCATGGTGGGATTGAGGCATCTGCCGTCTTCCCATTCATGATACTCGGTGAGCATCCCCCCCTGTCCGCCCATGGCAATGGAGCCTTCAAACTGGCCCTCCAGAACCAACGGGTTCAAGGCATACCCCACATCCTGGGCCGCAGTGGCTTCAAGTACTTCCACCTGGCCCGTATCAGGGTCCACCTTCACTTCCACAATGGTGGTGCCGAATGAAAAGGCTTCGCACATCTGGCCGTAGGGATTTTTTACCCATTCCCGCTTCGTGTCCACCTTAGGCCAGTAGCCCCCTTCCGCATTGACGGAGTTGAAGTTGAGCAGGCTGATCCTGACCACCTTTTTGATGGGGATGGACTTTTCCGGATCATCTTTAACAAAAATGAGACGATTTCTAGCAACCAGTTTGTCAGGTTCGACTTTTAATACTTTTGATGCCACCTTAAAGAGCTTTTTCCGGCAGTTTTCAGCGGCGATCTTGACGGCATGCCCTCCCACAAAGGTCGAGACCTGGGAATAGGATCCGGGGTCCGAGCTTGTGGTCTCCGTGTCGGCATTTACCAGATGGATGTCTTCGGGGAAAAGACCCAGCTCCTCCGCCGCAATCTGGACCACCATGTTTTCATTCCCCTGGCCGTTGTCCACTACGCCGCTCATGACGGTGGCTTCTCCATCTTCATTAAATTTGATAAAGGACTGGGAGCCGCCCCGGATTCCCATGGGAAAGCCTGTCTGTACCGAATTGGTGCCGATGCCGATGCCGTGAAACGGCGGCAGTTTCCCCCATTTTTCCTTGAAACCCGATTTTTCTACCGCTTTAAGAATGGTTTCGTCCATGGCGCATGAGGAAACCAGGGATTTGGTGCTGGTATAATCGCCCGGCTGCCTGGAATTTCTTAATCGTATCTCAACCGGGTCCATGCCGAGATGATCCGCGATCATGTCCAGTTGGGTGTCCACCCCGCAGGCAAATCCCCTTCCGTGGGTCCGTATCATTCCCCGGATCGGTTTGTTGGTGTAAACCCGATAGCCGTTGTACCGCACGCTTCCCATGCGATAGGCCTGTTCCATGGAAAGAAAGGGGACGCTGGTGGCGATGGGACCGGTACTGGAATACGCCCCCCCGTCCATATGGCAGGTGGTTTCGCGGGCAATGACGCGCCCCTCCTCATCCACACCGGTTTTATGGGTGGTGATCATGGCATGCCCCTGGCGGGTGGCAATGGTGTTTTCTTCCCGGGTGAACACAATCTTTACCGGTTTGCCGGTCTTTTTCGCCAGAAGCGCACAGATATAGTCGGCCGGGCATATTTCAGAACGCCCTCCGAAAGCGCCGCCAATGGCAATTTTTCTGATCTTGACCTTGTGTAGCGGTATCTTGAATGAGTTGGAAAGGGGTTTGGATTTCATGTGGGGGCCCCCATTGGGACACCAGACTTCCAGGCAGTCTTCAGGGTCGAATTGTGCCGCTACCGCATAGGGTTCGGCGTGGAAATAGGACTCTTCCGATGCTATAAAGGTATCTTCTCGAATGTAATGGGCTTTCTCGAAGCTTTCATCCACATTCCCCGTGTCGATATTTACATGAATATTCACATTATTGGGATAGTCTTCATGGATCAGCTCCGTATCCGATGCCATGGCGGCCATGGGGTCAAACACGGCCGGCAGTTCCTCGTATTCCACCTTGATGAGATCAAGGGCCGTAAGAGCCGTCTCTTCATCGATAGCCGCCACACCGGCCACTTCATCCCCCATGTAACGGGCTTTTTCCACCTGAATGAACTGCTGGTCCCGGGTATAGGGAAACACGCCCCATTTGACGCCTTGGGTATCTTTTCCCGTGACAACCGATTTAACGCCGGGAAGCGCCTCAGCCTTTGATGTATCGATATTCAAGATGCGGGCATGGGCATAAGGGCTTCTTTTGATTTTCCCCACCAGCATGCCGGGGAGTTTCAGATCGGCCGTGTATTTTGCTTTCCCCATGACCTTGGCCCTGGAATCAACCCGCGGCATCCGTTTTCCTATAATGGTGTAATCAGACATTTCCTACTCCTTTGGGTTGCAATCGCAACAATGGTCATCCGGCCGGGCCGCATGGGCCACCGCCTCGACAATTTTTGCATATCCGGTACACCGACAGATATTTCCGGCAAGGGCTTTGCGGATGGTTTTTTCGTCCGGCGTTTGATTCTCTTTGAGCAGTGCGTCCGCACTCATGAGCATGCCGGGGGTACAGAACCCGCATTGGACGGCGCCGTGATCCATAAAGGACTGTTGTAGCTTTGACAATTCATCCCCGTTGGCGAGTCCTTCCACTGTTTTGACCTTCGTCCCTATGGCTTCCAATGCCAGGGTCAGGCAGGAGCGGACCGGCTTACCATCCATGTGAACGGTGCAGGATCCGCAAACCCCTTCTCCGCAACTCTCTTTTGAGCCGGTCAGATCCAGCTTCTCCCTCAGTACATCCAAAAGGGTTTCGTTCGGATAGATCATGAGCTCATGGGGTTTACCATTTATATTCAAGGTGATTTCTATCTTTTCCATTTAACACTCCAGCGATTATCCATTTGAATTTTCCATGGCCGTTGCGGCTTCCATCAGCGCCTGGAACACCATCCGGGGTATCATGTCACACCGGTACTGAAGGGTTGAACCCACATTGTGAACCGCAAATGCGGCCGCACTGTCCATGGATGCGTCCGCCGCTTTTTTAAAGGCGTCCGTATCATCCAGCGTTTTGCCCATTAGAGAAGATGCGGCCTGGGCCAGAAACAAGGGGGCCCTGCTGATGGCGCCCACAACAATCCTCGCTTCACCGATTTTGTTTTTTTGCGCGCCGGACGGTTTCAACAAAACGCCTGCGCAGACAATGGGGTAATCAATGGCGGATCGGTAGGCCAACCGTTTGTAAGCGCTCCGGGCATTATTTAAGGGGATAATGATCTCTTTCAGCAGCTCATGGGCTTCCATTTGATGGGGCATGATGCCGTCAGCGGTGTAAAATTGATCAAGATCCACGGTTCTTTCCTGACCTTTACCGATCATCACCAGCTTTGCGCCCAGGGCCATGAGGGCCGTGGCACCGTCCGACTGGCATGTGGAGTTGCACCGGTCGGCGTTTTCACGTGCATAGCAGATTTTTCCGCCATCCTTGTGACAGGCCTGACGACCGGATCGGTGAAAATCAGACTGGTTGTAGTGATGGCACCGGTTATCCTGAAGGATATTTCCCCCGATGGTCCCTCTAAAATGCTGTATGGTGATGGCACCGATTTTTTCACAGGCCTGAAAGAGGCCCCTGGCGTTTTTTTGAATCGGGGCTGATGCAATAATATCGGCCAGGGGCGTTCGGGCGCCGATCTTAATACCGTCCGCTTCTTCTCTAATATACGACAAATTATTCAAGGATTTGAGGCTGATCAAGACTTTCGGCTTTAGCAGCCCTTTTTTCATCCTCACCAGAAGATCGGTCCCCCCGGCGAGGGGTTTTGCATCTTCCCCGTGAACGGCCAACAACTCAAGCGCTTCTTCAAGATTTCCAGGTTCCAGATAGTCAAATCTTGGTAACAGCATTTTTTTCTCCCTAAATTACAAATAGTTTAATCCTGGCAATGTGTACTGTATACAGTGTGGCCTGTCAAGGGTTTTGGGACGAAACCACGGATGAGCATTGCATGAATGAACAGATTTGTGCTACTTTTCCGAGAACAATTTGAACCGTTGAGTTTCAATGCCTTGGCCGGCACCGGCATATTGGAGTGAAAGTCATGAACAAAGCAATCAAACAATCCCTGAAAGATATTGTGGGTGCAGAGAATTTCACTGATTCTCTGATCGACCGCATCGCCTACGCAAAAGATGCTTCGGAACATCAGCACAGACCTGATGCAGCCGTGTGGCCCATCAGCACAAACCAGGTGTCAGCCATCATGAAACTGGCAAACCGGGAAAAATTTCCGGTGGTCCCCAGGGGCGCCGGAACGTCTCTGGCGGGGCTGGCGGTGCCGGAGCAGGGCGGCCTCATACTGGATCTGGGACGTATGGACAAAATCATCGACATTAAGATTGAAGACCGCCTGGCCGTGGTCCAGCCGGGGGTTATCTACGCAGAACTGGATCGTACCCTCTCCCCACACGGTTTCTTTTTCCCCCCGGATCCGGCCAGCGGCTCGGTGTGTACCCTTGGCGGAAATGTGGCCACGAACGCCGGCGGCATCAAAGGGGCCAAATATGGTACCACCAAAGATTATGTACTGGCTTTGGAAGTGGTGCTTCCCGATGGTCGTATTCTGCGTACCGGCTCCAAGTGCATGAAAAGTGTGTCCGGTTACGATTTAACAAAACTTTTTGTGGGCTCCGAAGGAACCCTGGGCGTGATTACCGAAATCACTTTCAAGGTAAATCCGAAGCCCCCCATGACGTCCACGGCCATGGCCACCTTTGAAACCCTGGAGGATGCCGGGCGGGCCATCAGTGAGATCATGTACTCGGGAATTATCCCCAGCGCCCTTGAGGTGGTCGATCAGCAGTCTCTGATGGCCATCAATCAAAACACCGATCTCAACCTGCCGGAGGTAGAAGCCCTCCTCGTGGCTGAAACCGACGGGTATACCCGGGAAGAGACTGACTTCCAAATGACCAAAATAGTCAGCATCTTCGAGAAAAACAATGCCACCACAACCCGGCAGGCTGACTCGAAGGAAGAAGCGGCGGCCCTGTGGACCGCCCGAAAATCGGCTTATGGGGTCGTGGCCCGCATCAATAATAACCTCCTTGTAGAGGACCTGGCAGTGCCCATGAGTAAGGTCCCGGACATGCTGAGATCCATCTCCGAGCTCGCCAAGAAACATAATCTGGCGATACCAACCGTTGGACATGCCGGTGACGGAAATCTCCATCCTGTGGTCTGTTTCGACGGGACCAATACGGATGAGGTCAAGCGAGTGGAAGAGGCATCGGCCGAGTTGTTTGAAAAGGTCATTGAGCTGGGCGGGACTTTGACCGGTGAACATGGCATTGGATTGGCGAAAGCGCATTTCATGGCGCTTGAACACGATGAGGTCGGTATGGATGTCATGCGCGCCATGAAAAAATTGTTTGATCCAAACAACATTCTCAATCCGGGCAAAATGGGGCTGGAGGCGTAAATGGACGGGAAGTATGAATTTGAAAAAAAATTCCGGGATCAGGTACTCAGGTGTTCAAGCTGTGGGTTTTGCAGGGCGGTCTGTCCCGTTTTCGGTCTCACCAAGCGCCCCGCATTTAATGCCCGTGGAAAAATGCTGATCTTGAAAGAGGTCATGGACGGAAATGTTGAGTTGAATGATGAGCTGGTCGAAACCCTCTTTCAGTGCACCACCTGTGCCGGCTGTACGAATCAGTGCCCTTCTGACGTGAACCCGCCGGAAATCATCAAGCAGGTGCGAAAAGACATGGTGCACAGGGGAACCTGCCATCCGGTCTTTGAGGGGATGAACCGGGTTTTGGCGGAATACAGCAATATCTACGGTGAAGATGCGCCCGAAGATTTTGAAAGGGAGCGAAATAAACAGGCTGAAATAGTCTTTTTTATCGGCTGTGTGGGGTCCTACCGCGAAGATGAGGCCACCCTGGCCACCCTTCATATCCTGGATCATCTGAAGGTCGATTATACCCTCATTGATGAAGTCTGTTGCAGCGGCGTGCTGGAAGATGTGGGGTATAACGTTAATCAAAAGCTTTCACGGAAAAACGTGGACCTCATTCTGGCCACCGGCGCAAAAACCGTTATTACCGGTTGCCCCTACTGTTCGAGGACGTTCAACAACAAAACCGAATACAGCGCCCTCAAAGATGCGGGGATCGCCATCATCCATGTGAGTCAGTTCCTGAAGGATTTCGATCTGGGGGTCAAAACGGATCAGTGGATCACCTACCATGACCCATGCGATCTGGGAAGACACGCCGGTATTTATGATGAACCCCGGGAAATCATCCGTAGAATTGCACCGAATTTTGTGGAAATGAGACATAGCCGGGCTGACGCCCTTTGCTGCGGCGCTGGGGGCGGTGTACGCGGTGCCTTTCCCAAAAACTCCATCGCCATGGCGCGAAGGCGCCTGGAGGAAGTGGAAGAAATCGGAGCCGAAGTGGTGTTGACAGAATGTAATTCCTGTGTGCACAATCTGAATAACGCCAAACTGCGGGCGCAGAAATTTAAGATTTATACCATGACGCAGTTTTTGCGTGAGCTTCTGGAAGCGTCCTGACCAGGAGCGCTAAATTTAAAATATTGGCATAAAAAACATTGGAGGGGGCTTTATGAATTCGGGTGATTGGGCCGGGTTAAAACTGCCGGGCATGCGGATGGTTCAACAGCGGTTTGAAAGTGCGCCTGCAGCAGATGTATTGGATGAAATTGACCGGGAGTGGTCCCGAATCCATAGGGGCCTGGATCTGCCTCGAGGGTCAAAGATCGCCATAGGCGTCGGCAGCCGGGGTATATCCAATCTGTCTGTTGTGGTGCAGGCCGTCGTGGCGCGCTTGAAAGAGGCCGGCCACGTCCCTTTTGTGACGCCTGCCATGGGGTCTCATGGCGGTGCAACGGCACAGGGGCAGATGGAGGTGCTCCGTCATCGGGGAATCACTGAAGAGAGTGTGGGGGCTCCGATAAAAGCCACCATGGACGTAACCCCCATGGGCGAAGTAAACGGCATTCCGCTCTTTCTTGACCGGCTGGCCCACGAAGCTGACGGCATTGTGCTGATTAACCGGATTAAACCCCACACCAATTTCATTGGTCTCACAGAGAGCGGCATCATCAAGATGATGGCCATCGGTCTGGGCAATCAGGTGGGCGCCGAACACTATCATCGTCTTTCGGTTGTTCGATCGCAATATGAGATCATCAGCTCCGCCGGCAAAGCGCTGCTGGAAAAATGTCCGGTACTGTTCGGGGTATGCCTGCTTGAAAATCAGGACCATGAAACGGCACGGATCAAAATGGCCCGGGGCCATGAAGTGGAGCACGTTGAAAGCGAACTCCTGAAGACGGCACGCGCCTGGTTGCCCACCCTGCCCGTTGACGAAATCGACCTTCTGATTATAGATGAAATGGGGAAAGACATCAGTGGCTTAGGTATTGATTCGTGTGTGGTGGGGCGCGATGTGTGCGCTTACGGTGCAGAACGTCCCTGGCCTAAGGTCTCCCGGATTTTCGTGAGAGATTTAACGAAAGGCAGTGAAGGGAGTGCCCTGGGGATCGGTCAGGCGGACTTTACCACCCGGCGCCTGGTGGACAAGATGAATTTTGAGGTGACCCTTGTCAACGCCATCACGGCCTGCTGCCCGGAATCGGCAAAAATTCCGCTCACGTTCCAAACGGATCGGGAAGCCATCGCTGCCGCCCTTAAAACACTGAGACCCTACCACCCGGAAGATGTGCGCATCGTCTACATCAAAAACACCCTTGAGTTAACCCACCTGATGGTATCCGTGGGGTGCCTTGATTTTCTTAAAGGAAAAATAGACCCCATCATAGGTGAGGCGGATGTGGAACTGGCATTTGACAGTTCGGGGAATCTGATTTCCGGTTTATTTGATCAGAAAGCATAAGGCTCCAAGGCTTCTGTCAACCCATTTTGGTGTTGGCGCCTCAGGTGAAAATGATTTCTCTCTCGTCATTGTGGAGTGACCAATCTTTTGTATTGACTGAAAATTATTCGAGTAGTAAGGTCCTGGGAATAATTACTTATCATTCACTATTTCTACCACTTTTTGTGTCTCACCGCTATACCGTTAAAGCCGAAAAATCACTGAGGTTCTTATTGTGGACGTCTTTGGATTGCGAAACGGGCTGAAACAGGATTATTCCGATTACATTCAACGTTTCATCAACATAAAGGATGGCTAGATCAAGGATTGCGTTGAAGGCAACTTGAAGAAAGGTATTTTGTGGCCTGATCCCTTTATCCAGATGAATCCCGCGTTTGAGGCCGGGGAGTGGATTGATGAATTGGTTGACCCGGGGCTCCTTCAGGTGGAATGCACAAAAATATTTCGAATTATAACGGAACCCCACGGATAGACTAGACCTGCATGGAGCAACAAAACGAGGAGGCGGTACGATAATGAGCAAAGATTTAACAAACGACGGATATAACCCAGGCAAAGGCCAGTTCCTTGTTTATGAAGCTGAAGACGGCCAGGTTAAAATCGATGTTCGCCTTGAGGATGACACGGTCTGGTTGACCCAGCAGCTTATGGCCAACCTGCTTCAGACAACCAAACAAAATATAAGCCTGCATATCAGTAATATTTTTGAAGAAGGCGAACTGACGTCAACGGCAACTGTCAAGGAATACTTGACAGTTCGCAGAGAAGGGATGCGGGAGGTAAAACGCCAGCTGGAACATTACAATTTGGACATGATCATCTCCGTGGGTTACCGGGTGAAAAGCCATGTGGCCACCCGTTTTCGCATCTGGGCTACCCAGCGCCTGCGTGAATACATTGTTAAAGGTTTTGTGCTGGATGATGAACGTCTGAAAAATCCCGATCAGCCCTTTGATTACTTTGAGGAATTGATCCGCCGCATCCAAGATATCAGGACCTCGGAGCGGCGTTTTTACCAGAAAATTACGGATATCTACGCCACCAGTATCGATTACGATCCTACACTGGAGCTCAGCATCGACTTTTTCAAGACCGTCCAGAACAAAATGCACTGGGCTATTACCGGTATGACTGCGGCGGAAATTATTCATGAGCGCGTTGACAGTGACAAGCCCCATATGGGCCTGACCAGTTGGCGCGGTACCGGGGTTCGGAAACAGGACGTGACCATCGCTAAAAACTATCTCACCGAAAGAGAATTGCTCGCCTTGAACAACCTGGTAGAACAGTATCTGATCTTTGCAGAGGGCCAGGCCATGCGCCGCACCCCAATGTACATGGCCGATTGGATCAAAAAACTGGATGCCTTTCTATCGGTCAATGATAGGGATATCCTCACCCATGCCGGCAGGATTTCACATGAGATGGCGAAGGAGATGGCCGTGGCTGAATATGACAAGCTCAACCAGAAGCGGCTTCAGGAAAAAGACATCTCAGAGAGCGACTTTGATAAATCCGTGAAGCGGTTGACGGGCGGTAAGAGAGGCGCAGAAAAATGATCTACCCTTTATTTTCCCGTCTATCTCCGGCAAAAAATTTTTCTGAGCATGGTCTTCAGAAAGGAGCTCCGGCGGCCAATATCCGTTCAGCGCCGGTATAGATTTTCATCACCGGTTCCTCGATGATACGTACCGTCATGTCCGTGTGAATTTTCATGCCGGTATCGCGGACAAAGCCGATGAGTGTCATGCGAGAGGCAAGCGCCGTCTCCCGTCCCCTGTCGGTCACGGCCGTCTTGGTGGCGACCACGGGAAACCCGGCCCGGCACAATTTGGCCACCATTTCGGAGGCCATGCGGCCCGTGGAAACCAGAAAGTGGTCGTTTAAAGAGACGGTGTGGAGCAGGGCATAACCGATGGCTTTGTCCAGGCAGTTATGCCGTCCGATGTCTTCAATGATGCACACGGGTTCGGCTGCGGTTGTGAATATGCCGGCGGCGTGCGCCCCTTCGGTCTCTTTGTACAGGGTGCCCATATCAAACAGGCGGTTCATGGCCTGAAATACCACATCCTTTTTAACTGTGAGATCTGACTCAATTTGGGGCAGATGATCGCCGGAGAAAGCCGTACGTCCGCCTCCTGAGACGATGCGGTAGCGGGTACTCGCAGGGAACGGGACTGTTTTGTCCGCCAGGGTTACCTCAGCGGACGAGCCTTCAACGATAATCGATGCAATATCTTCCGGCGCTTTGATAAACCCCTGACCGAAGAGGTAGCCGGTCACGAACTCTTTTTCCATCCCCGGGAGCAGTGATGCGGTGGCCAGTTGCCTGCCGTTTAGGATAATGCGTAGCTCAGACTCAATGATAACAGCCGGTTTCGCGGCCGTGAACCGGCCGTTTTGAAGCTGCAGGACGGGTATTTCAACAGATGTGGTCTGAAGCGTCATCGGATCCGCTCCGGGTGAGAATAGAGAGTCATCCGGGTTCCCCGTACCAGGCCCGCGATGGTGATGTTGTTTTGCTCCGCCAGGGATACCGCCAGGGATGTGGGAACGCCCTTGGTGGCGATAATGGGAATGCCGGCATTTCGGCATTTATGGATCATTTCGGTTGGCTGGCGGCCGGTGGATGCGGCCAGGGTTCTGGTTAAATCAATCCCTTCAAGCAGGGCTGCACCGATGGCTTTGTCCAGGGCATGGTGCCGGCCCAGGTCCTCGGTGATGGCAACGGGTGCTTCTCCCTCCAGGAACAGCCCGGCTGAATGCACCGCTTCCGTCTCGGCGAAGACGTTGCTTTTGAGGATGGCTTTGACGCAGGTGAACACCTTATTGCGATCGACCACCAGATTCGATGCCACTGGTTTTTCGGGTAGTTTCGCATTTTGGGTAAGGGTGATCTCCACCGCCGTTTCGGTGACCTCGAGGGATGTGACCTGGGCCATGTGAGAGATGATGCCCTGCGCGTACAGGTGCCCCAGGGCGAATTCCCGTTCCATGCCGGCCGTGATCATGGCCGTGGCGTAAACGGTTCGGTTAATGCGAAGCGTCAGCGCCGTCTCCCGGATGATCCGCTCGGTGATGCGTTCGCAACCGCCGTTTATGCGGGTCAGTTCAACCGATTGCAGAATTTTGCTATCTGCCATTATTCAGCCGATTTCCTCATTTTTGCCTATTCCTGGTTGAAATTAAGGAAGCAATCACAAGACCAGTGCCTATTCCTATGAGAATAGATGCCACAAACAGTAGGGCGGATATTTTGAGGAGTATGAATCCGATACCTGTCCCGATGAGCGTCGTGCCACCAATGATCCATGTACTCTTGTCGTCTTTTTTATCCATTGCAGCCTCGTAAAAAAAATGGGGTTTACGTTTGACAGTTGCTCAGGTTTTTCATCAGGTTTTCGACCCGCAGCCTAAAGCCCTTATCCCTGTTCATCTCATACTTTCCCATATGTTGAGAATGTTCCTCTTGTCTTTTCAGTCGCTCCGATCAGAAGTGTTCATCAAAATCTCCGGATCAAAGGGACGTGCCTTGCCTGTTTTTGTGGCCTCACCCATTTTTATCCCCAGGTCAAATGCTTCCTGAAGTTGTTCTTCCGTCAGTTCTCTGAAAAGGAAGGATTTGGGCCAGTCCTCGTCCTCAAGCGCCTTGTTAAAGACTGCTCCGGCATAGATGTCGCCGATACACTCTCCATTAAAAAAGACCGCCGCTTCTTTCAGCCAGGGGGTTCCCATGTCACAGTATTGCCGCATTTCGATGGGCATTCCGCCTGCACTGACAATGGTGGCCAAGGGCCGGGCCTTTCCGGTCAACCGGGGTTCGGGACAACCTTTAAGTCCCATGTATTCACCTGTGGGGCGGCACAGTCTGAAGGTGATTCGCTCAATAAAGGCCATCATGAGTCCGGTGACAAAGCCACAATGAACAGGAGACGACAGGATGATGCCATCTGCGTCCCGGATTTTCCCAAGGATTTCGCTAACGTCATCATCGATGGTACAGGGCGCTATTTCAGAATCGAGATCTTTGTAGCAGGTCAGACAATTGGTGCAGAATTGAATATCTTTATCCCGAAGCATCACCATTTCAGTCTCAGCGCCCACGGAAGCAGCGCCTTCCAGCGCCTTTCGGGTCAGGTGGGTGGTGGTCTTTCCGGGACGGTAGGTTGCGTTTAAAGCGAGAATTTTCATGTCAGCCTCCCTTCCTTGTGCAAGAAAAATTGTGTCAGCGGATGGTCGCGCACCGCCGAGGGTGAGGCTGTATGATATAATGATTAACTGTTTGCGTCAAATAATGAATATCTGAAATGGTCTAGGCGGACAGGGCTTTGGTGAGGACATAGGCTGCCTGGAGTGCCTCCGTGGGGCAAAGGGGAAAACATTCTTTGCAGTCCCAGCACTCTTTGGCGGCGATTTCCGGAATGAAGCTAATCTCTTTGCGGGTTCCTCTGTCAACAAATCCAACAGCGTATTTCCCTTTAACTTCAGCGCAGTATCTGACACACAAACCACAGTGAATGCAGAATGAAGCCTCTTTTTCAAAACGGTCTTTGTCAGCCCCGTATGCCTTCGCCAGGTCCTGCAATTCAAAGGCATCCGGCGCATGGGCCAGAAACAGTTCCAGAATGGTTTTACGGATTCGATCGATTTTCTCGGATCTGGTATTGATCACCAAACCGTTTTCCACCGGATAGACACAGGAAACAACAAGTTTTGTCCGGCCGCGATCTTCCACTTCTACAATGCAAAGCCGGCAGCCCCCATAGGGTTCCAGTTTTTCATGGTGACAGAGTGTGGGTATGGATATGCCAGCGCCTTGGGCGGCCTCCAACAAGGTCATCCCTTCTTTTGCGCCAACTTCTTTTCCGTCAATCTGTAAAAGGATTTCGCTCATTTTTTCTTCTTCTTTCTGATGATTCTTTCTTCTTCGGGGATAAGATCCGGAATAGGCGCGCCGGAAATCCTGGTCACCGCGCTAAAGCGGGAAGGGCAGACTTCATAGCAGGTGCCGCACTTTGTGCATTTGTCCTGATCGACCATATGGATCTTGTTTTTGCCACCGTCAATGGCATCGGCAGGACATTTCCTGGCGCAAATCATGCAAGCCTTGCACTGGGTCGGATCGATATAATAGGCGATCAGCTCTTTGCAGGAAAGCGCTGGGCATCTCTTCTCCTTGATGTGTGCTTCATACTCATCTTCGAAGTAGCGTAATGTGCTCAAGAACGGGTTGGGGGCGCTCTTTCCCAGGGCACAAAGGGCGGCTTCCTTGGCTGTCTCGGCCAGGTCCTTCAAAAGTGCGATATCGCTCTCTTTCCCTTTTCCTTCGGTAATCCGGGTCAGGATTTTGAGCATCTGCCTCAGGCCTTCACGGCAGGGGGTGCATTTACCGCACGATTCATCCGTGAGGAACGCAATGAAGTACCTGGCCACGTCCACCATACAGGTATCTTCATCCATGACGATCATGCCGCCGGAGCCCATCATTGAACCGGCCTGGGTGAGTTCATCAAAACCCACTTGCAGATCCAACAGTTCCTCGGGGATACACCCACCGGACGGTCCACCGGTCTGTACGGCTTTAAACGCTTTGCCGCCGGGAATGCCACCGCCTATTTTGAAAATGATATCGCGCAAGGGCATGCCCATGGGAACTTCCACAAGACCGGTATTGACGATCTTACCGACCAGTGAAAAGATCTTCGTGCCCTTGCTGCCTTCCGTTCCATATTGGGTAAACCAGTCGGCACCCTTATTGATGATCAACGGTACATTGGCCCATGTCTCAACATTGTTCAATACGCTCGGTTTTTCCCAGAGGCCCTTGATGTTGCTTCGGATATATTTGGGTCTGGGCTCTCCCACCCGGCCTTCCAGGGCGGTCATCAGCGCCGTCGATTCACCGCAGACAAAAGCGCCGGCCCCCTGGTGTACAATAACTTTGAAATCAAAGCCTGAACCGAGAATGTTTTTTCCTAAGAACCCATACGCCTCAGCCGCTTTGATGGCCAACAGTACATTTTCCACCGCCAGGGGATATTCCTGTCGAACGTAAATATAACCTTCGTGGGCGCCGATGGCATAGGCGCCGAGCGTCAGCCCCTCAATGACCGAGTGGGGGTTGCCCTCAAGGAGGCTCCTGTCCATGTAAGCACCCGGATCCCCCTCATCCGCATTGACGAGCACGTATTTAATGGGCTCAGGGTCATTGCGGGATCCTTCCCATTTTCTCCCCGCAGGAAATCCGCCACCCCCCCTGCCTCTCAGGTTGGATTTTTTAACTTCCGCCACTACCCCCTCGGGGGTCATATCGTAAAGCGCTTTTTGCAGTGCTGAATAACCACCAATGGCCAGATAGTCATCGATACTCTTGGGATCAATACTGCCATTGGAACCGAAAACGAGCCGCTCCTGGTGTTTGTAGAAGGGGATTTCCGATTCCTGAACGATATTTTCAGTTGTTTCGGGGTCGGTATACAGCAACCGGTCTATGACTTTTTTCCCTTTTATGGTCTCGGAGATGATTTCGGGAACATCCTCGGGCTGTATTTGGAAATATGAAATGTCCTCAGGGTGAATAATGGTTATGGGACCCCGCTCACAAAAGCCGTGGCAGCCTGTCTTTCTAATTTCAATCTGGTCACTTAGCCCTTGTTTTTCAAGTTCTGATTCAAGGCTTGAAGCCACTTCGCCACTGCCCGTCGCATGGCAGGCAGATCCGGAACAGAGGGTAATACAAGGTTTATTCGGGTCTCTCTTAGAGAGAATATCCTTTCTGAATGCTTCCAATTCAGCTGGTGAATTTATCCGCGACATAATTTTGCCCTATTCATAGTTTTTTAACACGTCGGAGGTTTCGCCCGGCGTCATTTTACCATGGGTTTTCCCATCGATTTCCAACACAGGTCCCAAAGCACAGCAGCCGAGACAGTTCACAACCTCCAGGCTGAATTTCAGATCCAGGTCCGTTTCGCCGGGTTTAATGCCCGTCTGGTCCTGCACCGTGTCGAGAATACGACTGGCGCCACGAACATGACAAGCGGTACCCACACAGATGTGGATGCCGTGACGCCCCTTGGGAATCAGGCTGAAAGCCTTATAAAAGGTTGCGATATGCAGTATCCGGGCTAAAGGAACGTCCAGCCTTTCGCTGATCCTGTCCAGGGTTTCCTTGGGAAGCCAATTGTTTTCGCTCTGAACCTCAAGCATGACTTGAATCAACGAACTGGCCTCAGCCTGATGTTTATCAATGATTTGATCAATTCTACCGTTATCCATAGACCTTTGTCCTAATCTCCTACTACGCGAGGGCGTAGCATTGGGTGCTTTCATCGTACTTGACGAGGCCCTGCCGTGATGAACTATTGATGTATTTTGCTATTTCAGACGGATTCAGGGCTAATTCCTCGGCGATTTCACCCGTAGAGAGGGATTTTTCCTTCAGGAGTGACATCATCTGGCTGATGGCCAGTTGATCACCAATTAATTTTTCAAATAAGCCGTCAAATTCGTCACTTGCGAAAAATTCATGATACGCTTCTTCGGATTTAGACGGTATTCTAAGCCGCTCCCTTTCCACCAACTTAATATAGGGGACCAGTTTCCTGGCGGCTTTAAGTTTGGAATCCAGATCCTCTGCGTTCATGCCTTCGCTCTTGCCCAGTGGCCCCAACGCCTTCACCTGTCGGGTGAAATCGTTGGTAACGTCGGCCAAAAGGCCCCCATCTGCACCGGACATAAATTCGATTCTTAACCTTTCAGGGTTCAGGCCGATGCGTGCCATTATTTTTTTGCACAGGTGTACATTGGCCAATGCATCGTAATTTCCATGTGTTACATAGTTGCACTCATCTAACTTGCAACCCCCAACAAACACGCCGTCTTGGCCATTTGAGAAGGCTCTGAGCAAGAATTCCAGGTCCACTCTGCCGGAACACATCACCCGAATAAGCCTCATTTCATTCGTATATTGCAGTCTGGAAACTCCAGCCAGGTCAGCAGCACCGTACGCTCACCAGTGACATACAAAACCGAGTATTCTTGGTTTAAATTCAAACCCTGCGCTCATTCGTTCTCACCTCATTGGATTGACTTTTTACTGAGATTGTTTCTTTTCTTAACTTAAAACCTAAAACTTAAAACTTAAAACTGCGGCTTGCCGCTTTAGACATCTCCAACTGCCATATCCATTTGTTCTATGATCTCTTCCTCTGTGACCGCCGCATCAATTTGGCCAAAGAGTTCTTCATCGGTAAAGTGCTTCAGGACAATGGCATTGGTCGGGCATTTTGCATTGCAGACCCCGTCACCTTTGCAGAGAACCGGATTAACCCAGGCCTTTCTACCTTGTGGTGTCTCGCGAAACTCGATGGCACCATAGGTACATGCCGTAATACATGCCCCGCACGATATACAATCGTTGTCATTGACTTCGCAGACAGAGCCCGAGGCAACGACCGTATCATTTGACAGAAGCGTCAAGACCCTGCCGGCAGCGCCATAAGCCTGGTTGATTGATTCTTTTATATGCTTGGGATAGTGGGCTGTTCCACAGAGATAGACGCCGTCAGCAGCAAACTCGACCGGTTTTAATTTGACATGGGCTTCTTTAAAGAACTGATCCGGGCTCAAAGTTACCTTGAAGTGTCCGGCGATCTCCTGGGTCGATGCGGACGGAATCACAGCGGCAGCCAGAGAAAGCACATCCGCATCTATGGCAATCTTCTGATCCAGGACGGGATCCGTCACGGCAACCCTTATGACAGGTCTGCCTTCGGCGGTGGTCGCTTCCACCCGGGGCTTGTCATCGGGATCATAGCGGATGAATTTGACATCTTTCTCAGATGCTTCCCGGTAATAATCCTCGCTGAACCCGTATGTTCTCATATCCCTGAAGAGGATGTATATATCCATTTCGGGATTCACCTTTTTCAGATTCAGGGCGTTTTTGATGGCATGGGTACAACAGACCCGGCTGCAGTAATTTCTGTCTTCATTTCTGCAGCCGACGCATTGGATCATTACCAGACTCTGAGCGTTAACAACACTTTCTTCCCCTTTGGCGATCTGCTCTCCCAACTCAAGGTGGGTGAGCACCTTATCATCTTCTCCGTAAAGGTATTCGGTCGGTGTATACACATCCGCACCGATGGCAATGACGGATGCCCCATGTTGGATCTCTTTGACCCCGCCTTCAGCTTCCACCGTGGTGATGAAATTCCCCACATACCCGGAGACGTCCGTGATGGTGGCCCCATGGGACACATGTATCATGGGGTTGTTATAAACCGAACGGATCAGATCATTCAGATATGCCTGAACATCCATTCCTTCAAGTGTTGCGGGAAGTCGACGTGCCATCCCTCCGAGTTCTTTATCTTTTTCGATCAGGTAAACGTCATGGTCCTGGTTGGCTATGGAAAGCGCACAGGTCATGCCGGCGATACCGCCGCCAACCACCAGGGCGGCCCTGTTTACGGGCAGATCAAATTCCTGTAACGGTTCCAGATAGCACGCCCGTGCCACACTCATGCGGACGATATCCTGCGCCTTCCGGGTGGCTTCTTCCTTCTGCTTGGAATGGACCCAGGAACAATGTTCCCTGATATTGGCCATTTCGCAGTAATACTGATTCAGTCCCGCCTCCCGGAGGGTGTCCCGGAATAGCGGTTCGAGGGTCCTGGGGGAGCACGCCGCAATCACCACGCGATTGAATCCCTCTTCCACTGCCAGATCCGTTATTTCCTTGGCGGAATTGGTCGCGCATGAAAAAAGCTGTTCCTGGGCGTAGACAACATTGGGCAGGGTTTTGGCATATTCAACCGTGTCGGGAACATTCACGACACTGCCGATATTGGCCCCGCAATGGCACACAAAGACGCCGATCTTGGGATCCTCCCGGGAGACATCCCTTTCGGCTGGATATATCCTTTCTTCAGCCAGCTTGTCCCGTCTGTAGTCGAGGAATTCACCCGCCTGAGCGCCGGCCCCGCTGGCGGTAAAGACCGACTCGGGGATATCTGTGGGACCCTGGAAGGCACCGCTGACAAAGATTCCGGGCCGGGTCGTTTCAATGGGATTGGTTTGTGTGGTCTCGCAGAAACCGTGCGAATCGAGTTCAATTCCAAACTTTCCCGCCAGTTCCTGATTATGGCCGGGAGGGTTCAATCCAACGGACAATACCACCATGTCGAATTCTTCTTCTTTTACCCCTTCGTCGGTGGTCGCATATCTTAAAAAGACATTCTTGCTTTCCGGATCCTCTCTGACAATTGAGGCATAGCTTCTGATGAATTCGACCCCGGGAAGTTGTTCCGCTCTCTGATAATATCGTTCAAAGTCCTTGCCGAAAGAACGGATATCATTATGGAATATGGTACACTTTGCTTCGAAGTCGTGATCCTTTGTCAGAATCACCTGTTTCTGGGTGTAGGTGCAGCACACGCCTGAGCAATAACTGTTATCGCCAGGCGTCACCCGCCTGGAACCGACACATTGAATCCAGGCCAGTTTTTTGGGATGTTGCTTGTCGGTAGCGCGGAGCACCTGCCCCTCATGCGGGCCTGTAGAGGATAACAGCCGCTCATAGTCCATGCTGGTAACGACGTTTTCGAACTCCCGGTAGCGATATTCGTCCTTCACTTCAGGGTTATACGGTTTTATTCCGGAGGAGAGGATGATGGCGCCCACGTTAACGTCAAGCTTTTTGGCGGTCTGATTCAGATCTATGGCATCATTCTGACAGACGCCTTCGCAAATCTTACATTTCTTCTCTTTCAGGTAGATACAACTTTCATCAATGTACGAAATAAGGGGAATGGCCTGGGAGAAGTAGACATGGACCGCTTTATTCTGCGAAATTTCCTGATTGAATTTATCAGGGTATTCCACCGGGCAGTACTCGACGCAGGTGGTGCAGCCGGTGCATTTGTCTTCTATGATGTATCTGGGTTTTCTAACCAGCGTTACCTGAAAGTCTCCCGCCTTTCCCTCTACACGGTCAACTTCAGTATACGTCAGGACCTCTATGTTTGGATGCCGGCCGACCTCGACCAGTTTGGGTGAAAGTATTCACATGGAGCAGTCATTGGTGGGAAAGGTTTTGTCAAGCTGGGCCATATGCCCCCCGATGCTCGGCGCCTCCTCAACCAGGTAAACCTTAAAACCCGCAGTGGCAAGATCCAACGATGCCTGAATCCCGCTGATGCCGCCGCCGACGACCATCACATCGCCGAATTTATTGTCCGTGAAACTGCTGCAAAGCTGTTCAATCTGTTCTTTTTCCAATTCTTTATGTCCTTATGAAAAAATTTATAAGGTTCTTTATAAAGCTTCCTGAATGATCTCCGTAATGTCCCGGATCTCTATTTTCTCGTCCGCACCCATGGTAATCCTGCTGTCCTCAAACATGGTAATGCAGTATGGGCACGACGTCACCAGCAGTTCAGCTCCGGTCTCAATGGCCTGATCAATTCTGAGGTCGCCGAATCTTTCACCCTTTTGCGTTTCCATCCAGACCCTGCCGCCGCCCCCGCCGCAGCAAAGACTGTCGATCCGTGTCTCAGACATTTCAATTAACGACAGACCGGGGACCTTCTTCAGGACCTCGCGGGGTTCGTCAAATATGTCGTTATGTCGACCCAGATAACAGGGATCATGGTAGGTTATTTTCTTTTCAAAGGGCTTGGTGAACTCAAGCCTTCCCGCATTCATCAGCTCAAATAAATATTCGGTGATATGAATCACGTCAAAATTTACCATGAATTCAGGGTATTCGTTTTTGAAAGTTTCGTAGCAGTGGGGGGAAGAAACGAGGATTTTTTTCACGCCATTATCAATAAATGTCTTGATATTTTCCTTGGCCAGGCGTTTGAACAATTCTTCATCACCGGTCTTTCGGATGCTTTCTCCACAGCAATTTTCCTTTTCACCCAGTATCCCGAATTCCACCCCCGCGGCGTTGAGAATCTCGGCCGTGGCAATGGCAATCTTTTTTGCTCTCGGGTCGAAACTGGGGTAGCAGCCGGGGAAATAGAGTATTTCCATCTCTTCGGTGAATGTTTCTACGGATTGACCTTTTGCCCAGTCACCACGGTTTTTTCGGTCTTCACCGAGCGGGTTGCCTTCGCCAATGAGGCTCCCCACCGCAGTTCGGACAGGCTTCACAGGAGCAGGAAAGACCCCATATTCGGTGGCAACCCTGCGCAAAGCGATACCCGATTCAATCTGTTGTACATCCCTGGGACACTGCTGAGGGCATCTTCCACAGGTGGTACAAAGCCACATCTCTTCACTTTCAATCTCAGTAAAACCGAACGTCGCCTGTCGGACCAGCTTGCGCATGCTGAAATTTCTGACCCGGTTCCACGGACAGACCGTATCGCACAATCCACATTGGAAGCATCTTTTAAAGGCGTCGCCACCGCTCTCTTTGATGACATCAATAATCTCTTTGTAGTCGGCTACAATCTCCACTGTCTTTCCTTATATTTAGGCTGTTGGGCCTCTTGTTTCGCCCTACGGTATTTTAATGACTTACATATTCTTTTCATTTCTTCGAAAAAAATAGTTTCTGTAACAACAGGAATCCATTGGCAGAAGAACTTAAAACCTAAAACTTGAAACTTAAAACTGCGGCTTGCCGCTTTAGCCCTTCTTTGACATGGACATTCGGGCAACGGTCTCCATGATCTTGTCCAGTCCATATTCGTTTGCCAATGCTTCCAACCCGACCTCCATCTCCTCGGGGCTTTCTTCTTCCTCCACGTCCTCTTCCCGTTCTTCGTAGGTGAGCGCATCCACCAGACACCATTTGACGCACAAAGGCTCGTCTTCGCCTTCGCACATATCGCATTTCAGGGGAAGGCCTGAATCGGGTTCTTTGAAATCGTCCCTGGAGGGACAAGAAGCCCGGCAGAAGGCACACTCTTCGTATTCTTTTCCATCAATTGTATATTTGTCTCTGCCCGCACATTCGGCAGCCGTATATTCACCCGCGTAAACCGGAACATATATGTCCTTCATTGGGTGGCGATTCACCTTAATACGAGATCTTGCCGGGTTGTTGCTGCTGTATTTGGGGGCTGCGTGAAAGGCGGAGCAGATGACCTCGCAGGCCCTGCAACCATTGCACAGGTCGGCATTTACTTTTATGGTTTTAACGACTTTCTTTTTTTTCTCAGCCACGGCTACACCTCCTTGTCCGCAGAGGTTTCTTTGGAAGGTGTATCACCATTATCTTTGTAGATCCCCCTCTTTTCGAAGTCTTCGGATACGTAATCCAAACCCAGTTCATTTAAAGATTCTTTAGTCGGAATCCCCTGATCATTCCATCCCTTGTATTGGTAATAGGTATCCAGGAGTTCCTTTTCAAGCTCAGGGAACCTTTTCTTCCAATGGTTCGCAGGGGGTGCATCATCTTTCCGCCTCATGCCCCTTCTGATGTTGATGGCCCTGATCAGGGTCCGGTATCTCTTGGCAGCTAAGGTCAGTTTTTCTTCATCCATTTCGATCCCTGCGCCCGTTGAAATAAATTTCGGGTAATTGTGGATATGATACGGCGGTTTCAATGGGAATGACGAGAGACCTGCGCACATGCCGAGGGCGTCGTCGATGTAGTGCATTCTCTCCTGCCAGTCCACGATATCGCAACACATCTCAGGTGTTGGATAATAGGGGATTGAGTTGTCGCCGCGCAGTTCCCAGTCAATAAAGTACTGTTTGAATTTATCATCGGGAACCTGGATCCAGTCCTCCGTAAACTTTTCCCTGTGCTCCTTTTTGGGAAAGGGCGCCTGGGGGAACTGTCCTTCGATCTGGGTGATATTAATCTTCTCACCGGTGGCATACATGAGGAAATAGATGGGGTTCAGCATGGAGAGTTTGAGCGGCAGCTGTTCGTGTTTCTTGATGGTATTATGGGCATAATCTTCAGCACCGTTGCCGATCTCCTTGGCGGCCCAGTAGGTGCCGTTGGCCAGCACATCCCCGATGCCTTCCCGTTTAACAATCATATCCAGCAGATAATAAAATCGTCCCTCATTATCCTCCGGAAGATCCGGCAGCTCCTTATCCGTCAGGATACCGTCCTCATAAAGTTCCAGCGCGAAGGCCATAACCTGCGGGGCTGAGAATCCGTCCAGCCCGTACTCCGTAGCACTTTGCGCGATCCCCAGACCAAATTCAAGGTCACTCATGGCTGCCATGGTGTAGGTCAGTTTTGTAAAACACTTCATCATATAGGTGGGGCGACCCGGAGGGGAAATGGTGGCGCCGCAGGTCATGGGACAGTTAAAGCAACTGATTAACCGTGTCCGCATGGTTTCCATGGTCTCCATCCATTCCTTTGCGATTTCGTCGTTCCAGAAATCCTTTCTGCGGGTGCGGGAATTTCCCCACATGAAATTCTCGGTGTGCCACTTTTCATCATGCACTTTCATTTCCTGGGGTGATCCAAGGCCGGCCAGAATGGGCATGACCCCTTTAATGGGATTCTCGTTCCGGAACTTTATATATTCCAGCACTTCGTTGCAGAGCTCCAGGAATTCAGGTGGTTGAGCCAGATTGATGTCTTTGGTGCCACGAACAACAATGGCCTTTACCCCTTTATCTCCCATGACGGCCCCGATGCCACCTCGACTGGCACTGGATCTTCCCTGTTCAATGGAGGCAAAAAAGATCCTGTTTTCACCGGCCAGGCCGATGGCCGCCACCTGGGCTTTCGGTTCATTCAACTCCTGCCTGAGAAGTTCTGCCGTCTCAACAGATCCTTTACCGTGGAGGTGGGAGGCATCCCGTATTTCTACTTTGTCATCCTTTACCCACAGATAAACCAGATTGGGAGATTTTCCGCTAAGGACTATTTTGTCATAACCGGCGTATTTCAACTCCGGCGCGAAAAAGCCGCCCATCATTGAAAAAGCCATCAGTTTCGTCTGGGGAGAGATTGTGGAAACAATGGTACGATTACAGCCCGTCGCCGGTGTGCCACACAAAAGGCCGGCGCCGAATATCAGTACATTATCGGGAGAAAAAGGTTCAACTTCAGGCGGAACCCTGTCCCATAATATCTTGGCGTTCGTCCCCAGACCACCGAGATAAAGCTCAGTCTCTTTGGGGTCGGTTGCTACCCTCTCAATGCTTCCTCGGGATAGATCAATTTCTAAATTAAACCCAGTTTCTGCGTACCTCATTTTCTTCCCCTTATCAGTGCCTTATTTCCTAGTTTTCTGTCACAAAAAACAAGAAGTTCATTGACGGAAAAACCTAAAACTTAAAATCTAAAACTGCGGCTTGCCGCTTTAGATTACCCCGAACCCATGCCATGGGTTCGTAAGCGTTTAATGCTGAACCGGAAAATGCCCTTGAATATAAATGGGTTTTCAAGATGTTCGATTCGAAGTGGTTACAATATAGCTGTATCGTAACTATGCGTCAAGGAAAAAAAAGAGTTTTATGGCTACGGAGATGTCGGTGGGCTCTAAGGTCCGGTCACCACTTCCACCTGGGCTTCGGCATAACCGCCCCGGCCGGAAAGTCCCCGGGTTTTGAGGCGGCTCACCAGTTCATTGGCTTTAGACCAGTCACCCCCCAGATCACCCGGGAAGTCGAGATGGGATTCAGCGGCCACGACCCAGACCCGATCCGTGCCGTAGGGTTCGGTCACCACTAGGTCGTAGGAGCATCCGTCCTCGGGCAGGATGATGGGAACACTGGGCTGCGGCATGGCGCCGCATTGCCCGCCGCGGGCCAGTTGGCCGTTGTCGTCCACGGGATAGAGCAGTATGGCGTTTCCTTTGGGGTCCAGATCAAACAGGTAGACAAAGGCGGAACGGTTGAGGCGGATGACGAATTTGATGTGCTCTCCATTGCGGTAGAAGGGTCGGGCTTCACCCCGGGTGGTGGTGAGTTCCACCTTGAGGCCATCCTTCGAGATGGCGCCTGCGGACGGAGCTGAACCGGTGTTCTGTTTATTGCTCTCCGTAGCGGGGGCTTTAAGCAGGTATTGGGGAAACAGCGCGGATGGCACGTCGGCCGATGCCGCAGTGAACTGCTGTCCCTGCCGGTCATTGACCCGGATGCGAACTTCCACTTTCTTTTCGTGAAGCCACGCGCTCCCTTTCATTTCACCGTCGGCTTTGAGGAGGTCAGCGGTCAGGCTGGTGGTTTCATCCCGCTTGGCGGCTACCGGTCGAAAAGCCCGGGTGCCGCGGGTTCGCAGGTTGGCGACGGAAAGTCCTTTGAGGGCTTTTTGCTGGTCCAGGGGGAGAAACATGCGGCTCTCCGCCAGGGCAGGCCGAATCCATCCGGCCAGGTAGGTCCCCAATTCATCACTGCATCGCTTCCCCTTGACCTGAAAGTCGCCCATATGAAGGGTTCGGCGTGCGGGGTTCATGGCATTGGTTTCCAGTTTTCGCACCAGATACCGGGCCCATGACTCCCGGTCCGGAGTCAAGGACTCCTTGTCGATCATCTTCAGGGGGACGCTCTGTGAGGCCGATGCCGCCGCCTCGGGACCACTGGGTCCCAGTTTCATCACCTTGAGATCGATCCGAAGGTTGTCGCCCTGCTTCTGCCAGGTTCCCTGGAGGATCATGGCATCTTCCGCATCAGCGCCGGGCAGCAGTATACGGCATCCTCTCTGCTTCATTTCCGTAATCAGTTTGCCGCGCAATTGTATGGCCAGCGGAAGGCTCAGGCGGCTTTGGGATTCGTACAGATCATTGGCGCTGATGAGGATCGGCCGGCCCCTTAGATTGCCCTGTTGAACCAGTTGCGCTGCCAGTCTTAAAACGGCTTCATCCATGGTTTGGGGGGGTGCGTCGGCGGTTTCGGAGGCTATATTGCCGGTGGCATTGAGGGGTTCAAAATTTTCTTCGGCAAGGGCCGTGGACGGCCAGGAGTGAAAAATGGCAAAAACGATCAGCATGAAAATGGCCGGCGCTGTTTTCAGCAGATCGTTTCGAAACGCTTTTCTATGCCCCATGCTGTCGCCTTTTATTTCGTGGCTGGCCTTGTTAGTGACTGGCCTTGCTATTTGATGGTTTTCAAAAGCGCCTTAAATTCTGCTGTGCCGGCCTTTTTGAGGATTTGAAAGATGATGGTCTCGGTGGAGGTGATGGTGGCGCCGGCTTCCCGCATGAGGGAGAGGCCGATCTGCCGGTTGTCTTCTGTTCTGGAGTCGACCGCATGATGGGGAACATGAACCTGGTATCCCCTATCCAGAAGGGAGACGCATGTCTGGAATACGCAGATGTGGGTTTCAACGCCTGTTAAGATGATATTCCGAAGCCCCTTTTTCTCAATCACGTCGTTAAAGGCATCTACCTCGCAACAGTCGAAATGGATCTTTTCAATGGGTGCATAAGCGGGCAGGGATTCCTGGACGACCGGCAGGGTGGCTCCCAGAAACTGGGGGTTCTGCTCCGTTAAGATGACGGGCAGTTCAAAGACCCGGGCGAGGTCAAGGAGTTTTGACACCCTGTCCACCACACGTTCTCTCTGGCCCATGACCCCCATGAGCTTTTCCTGCACGTCTACGATGACGAGTCCTGTGTTTTCTTTGTCTAACCGTGAAATAGTCATAATATGCGGCATTATAAGCGGACGTTGATTTGGCTGTCAAGACCCACTTTTTGTTTCTCGCAAATTCGGGTCCGGTTTCTGAAGTTGGGGTTTTTCCATTTTTTTGGTTTACAAGTGGTTGAAAACCGGTATAAATTGATCCAAAAGCCACCGGAAATAGTGACAGAATCTGGTAATCAGACGGAGCTTCTATGGAATTTTCCCCCTATAAAATAAAGTTCGCAATATTAGGTGCAGTACTCGTTCCCTGTTTTGGCCGACTTGCTTTACACGGTACCGGTTTTGAGCATGATCTTTATCGGTATCTTGTGCCCATTTTTGTTGGGGGTCTTGCAGGCTATTTCATTGGGTTCATGAAAAATAAATGGCTTGAAGCAAATAAGGAGCTTAAAACCACAACCGAAGTTCTAAAACAGGAGATCGATAAGCGCAAGCAGGCCAAGGATGCGGTGCGGGAAAGCGAGAGGAAATACAAAAACATCTATGACAATGCCCAGGTTGGATTATATCGATCAAGGTTAAAAGACGGCAAAATGGTGATGGCCAACAATCGGATGGCTGAGATTTTTGGGTACAAAGATGCAGAAGAGTGCGTTTCGAGGTACGTTGCCAGTGAACATTATGTATACCCGGAGGTGAGAGATAAATTGGTAGCGGCCATGCGTGAACATGGAAAGATCACCAAATTTGAAGCTCCCATAAGAAAAGACGATGGATCTATCATTTGGATTCAGTTTTCTGGAACCCTATCTTCAGAAGAAGACTACTTCGAGGGAATCGTCGCCGACATCACCGAGCGCAAACGGGTGGAGGAAGCACTTCGGGAGAGCGAAGAGAAATACCGGACGGTTCTGGAATCAAATCCTGATCCTGTGGCTGTCTACGATATGGTAGGCCGGGTAATTTATCTTAATCCTGCTTTTACGCGTGTTTTTGGCTGGTCATTGGAAGAGCGGATCGGAAAGAAAATGGATGGCTTTGTGCCTGAAGAAAACATGCCGGAAACCAGAATGATGATCAACAAGGTAACGGTATCAGGAGAAAGCTTCTCCGGTATTGAAACCCGCCGATATACCAAAGAGGGGAACATTCTTGATATCAGTATCAGTGGTTCTTGTTATAGGGATCATGAAGGAAACGTGGAAGCCAGCGTCATCGATTTGCGAGACATCACTGAAAAAAAGAGACTTGAAGGTCAACTTCAAAAAGCCCGGAAAATGGAAGCCATGGGTCTTATGGCGGGCGGTGTGGCCCACGATCTGAACAATATTCTCTCGGGAATTGTAAGTTACCCCGAGCTGCTCCTGATGGATTTGCCTGAAGAGAGCCCACTCAGAAAACCCATAAAGACCATACAAGAATCCGGATTGAGAGCTGCCGATGTGGTTGAGGATTTGATGACCATCGCCAGAGGGGTGGCAACGGGAAAAGACGCCCTGAACATCAACACCATTGTCACTGAATATCTGGGTTCTGCTGAACATCGGAGGTTGGAAAGAACCCATTCCTTTATCGATTTTAAGACTGCACTGAGCCCGGAGCTTTTGAACATAAACGGTTCCACCACCCACATCAATAAGACCCTGATGAATCTGGTAACCAATGCCTCTGAAGCCATTGAGGGTGCCGGTACAGTGACCATATCCACTGTGAATCAGTACATTGATGAGCCTTTGAAAGGGTATGAAGATGTTCACACAGGCGAATATATCGTGCTGAGCGTCTCGGACGATGGTTCCGGTATAACGCCTGAAGACCTTGAGCGGATCTTTGAGCCATTCTACACCAAAAAGGTCATGGGTAGAAGCGGTACGGGCCTGGGCCTGGCTGTTGTGTGGAATACGGTCCAGGACCACAACGGATACATCAACGTGGAGAGCAGTGAGAAGGGAACGGCATTTGAACTCTATTTCCCGGTAACCCGGGAGAAGGTGGCTGCTGAGGGGGAGGAAGTGCCCCTGGAAGATTATCTCGGGCATGGAGAGAAGATCCTGGTGGTTGATGATGAGGAGCGGCAAAGGGAGATCGCAAGCGGGATATTAACCCGGCTGGGTTACGATGCTGAAACTGTTTCAACCGGTGAGGAAGCCATCGACTACGTGAAAGAACACCCCGTGGATCTCATCGTCCTTGACATGGTCATGCCCAAAGGGATCAACGGTCGGGAGACCTATGAGGGGATCATAAAGATCCGTCCCGGCCAGAAGGCGGTCATCGCCAGTGGGTATGCCAGGACAAAAGAGGTGGATATTGCCCAGGAATTGGGGGCCGGCAAGTACATTAAGAAACCGTATACCCTGGCAAAGGTGGGTCTTGCTGTTAAAGACGAATTGGAAAAATAGCTTATGTTGAATCAGGAAATGTGGTAGAAGAATCAGAAAAGGGGGGTGAGTGGTGATGAAAGAGACTCTTTTACCTCAGGATTTAAGAAAATTAATCCGAGATGGTCAGTGGCAGACCCCGACCACCGGTCTTTCCCCCGGGTACGTGCAGGGGAACCTGGTCATGCTGCCAAAGCGGGAAGCCTTTTCTTTCCTGCTGTTCTGTATTCGAAATCCAAAGCCCTGTCCTGTTCTGGATGTTCTGGAGGCGGGGGCGTGGGAACCAAAAATTGCCCCGGGTGCCGATCTTAGGACCGATCTTCCCCGGTACAGGATTTACGAAAAAGGTGAATTCAAGGAAGAAGCCCTTGAGGTCAGCAATTTTTTCCAAGATGATCTGGTCAGCTTCCTTTTTGGTTGCAGTTTTTCTTTTGAAAGCGCGCTTCTGAGTGCCGGGGTTCCTGTACGGAATCTTGAAGAGGACTGCAACGTTTCCATGTACATCACAAACTGGGAATGCATTCCGGCAGGTCCTTTCTCTTCACCGGTGGTGGTGAGCATGCGGCCCATGACACGGGAGAAGGCCATACGCGCCATACAGGTCACCACGCGGTTTAATCAGACCCACGGGGCGCCCGTACATATGGGGTCGCCGGAGGAGATCGGCATTGACAACATTGGTAAGCCCGATTTCGGAGACCCGGTGACGATTCATCCCGGTGAGATTCCCGTATTCTGGGCCTGTGGGGTGACCACCACCCTGGCGGCCATTTCAGCGGACCTGCCCCGGGTCATCACCCATGCACCGGGGCACATGTTTGTTTCGGACCTCAGGGATGAAACCCTGACGCTGCTTTGACAGTTTAATCATAAACCATGGGCTTACGCCCCAAAAAAAGGGAGGTACTATCACATGAAAGCATTGGTTAAATTCTGGAAATCTATTCTTTTGGCGTTGTTGTTGTTGGCTTTTCTGGTGCCTGCGGGTGCCTGGGCCGCAGAAGAGATCAAGATCGGTGTTATATATCCGCTCACCGGGGGTGCGGCGGCCGCAGGCCGTGAGCTTCGGGCCGGCGCTGAACTGGCGGCAAAAATTGCCAACAGCACCATGGCTGATCTGCCCATGACCATGGCCCAGAACAGCGGGGTCAAGAGCCTTGGGGGCGCCAAAATAAAACTCATTTTCAAAGACCATGAAGGAAATCCCACCCTGGGTGCGGACCAGGCCAAGAAGCTGATTTTAGACGACAAGGTGGATGGTATTTTAGGGTGTTATTTCAGTTCGGTCACCAAGACGGTGAGCGCTGTATGCGAACAGTACGGCATTCCCATGATCAACGGGTCTTCCACCTCACCGGCCCTTACCGAGAGAGGCTTTAAATGGTTCTGGCGCACCACGCCCCATGATAAATGGTTTACCAAGGACCTGTTTGAGCTGCTGGTGGGTCTCACCGAAGGGAAGGTGAAAGGGGTTAAGGCCATACCCAAAAAGGACATTATCAATGTGGCATCCGCCTGCGAAAAAACCGAATGGGGAAGCCATGTATCCGCACTCATCAAGGATTTTTGTAAGGAATATAAGTTTAAGTTAAGAAAATCATTCCTGTATGCTGCCAAGTCGGCGGACCTTTCAAGCGAGGTGCGATCCCTCAAGGCATCGCGTGCGGACGTGATGCTGTTTGCTTCCTACACATCGGATGCTATTTTAATGGTCAAGACTTTGAAGGCCCAGAAGGCCAAGCCCAAAATCATCTGGGGACAGGACGCGGGTTTTGAAAAGCCGGAGTTTCGCCAGACGCTGGGGGACAGCATCTCAGGGATACTCACGCGAACCGTATTCCTGCCCAAGGTGGTGGAGATCAAGAAACTGGCCGGACAAGTGAACGATATGTACAAAAGGAAGACCGGCAACGATCTGGGCGGCGCTTCAGCCCGTGCCTTTACGGGACTTCAGACCTGGGTGGCCGTGCTTGAGAAGGCGGGTTCCACTAAACCAGCCGATATCCAGGCGGCGGCCAATGCCATTTATATCCCCGGTAAAGAGCTGGTGGTTCCCTGGCAGGGAATCAAGTTCGCCACCACGGGAAATGAAATGGGCCAGAACGTTCTGGGGAGCGGCCTCATCGGCCAGTACCAGAAGAACAAAGAGGGAAAAATTGAGCTGGAAATCGTTTATCCCTTTGACGTTTCTTCAGCGGATATGATCTTCCCCTTTGCCGGATTTTAAGGGTTGAACCACTGTTCCGCCCATTTTACCGGTCCGGATTCCCAGTCGGTGAAGTGGGCGCTTTGTTATCAGAATCTGGACGCTGTTTTTTATGGATATCCTCGTTGGTTCCCTGTTTGCAGGTTTACTCATCGGCATGATCCTGGCCCTGGTGGCTTTAGGTTTGACCATCATCTTCGGGGTGATGGATATCGTCAATTTCGCCCATGGCGAATTTTTGATGATCGGCATGTACACGGGCCTTCTGACGGCCCAGGGGCTGGGCATAGATCCGCTCTTCACCCTGCCGGCGGCGGCGTTTGTGGGATTTCTGCTGGGCATCATCTGCTATTTCGGATTTATCAAATTCATTATAAGGGGCCCCATGGTGGCCCAGCTGCTGGGAACCTTCGGGCTCATGCTGCTTTTGCGGAATCTGGCACTCCTCATTTTCGGTTCCGAGGACCGTGCCGTGCACACCGGTCTCCTGGTGGACAAAAGTTTTGATATTGGCATGGGCATCATCGTGCCGGCCACAAAGCTGGCAGCCGCGGGATTATCCGTGGTCGCTTTTTTTGCCGTATGGCTGCTCATGCACCGAACCCGCGTGGGAAAGGCCCTGACCGCCACGGCCTTGGATGCGCAAGGGGCCCGTTATATGGGGATCCCTACCGAGCGGATGAACGCCCTGGCCTGGGGTATCGGCGGTGCATCGGTCACCATTGCGGGTGCGCTGCTCGTTAATTTCTGGTCGGTGAATCCCTTCATCGGGCTGCTGTTCACCATGATAGCTTTCGCCATTGTGGCCCTGGGGGGGTTCGGAAGCATCCCCGGTGCCTTTTTCGCGGGGCTTGTGGTGGGCCTCATTACTGAAATTCCCGGGTTCTGGGATTTCTTTTCCTACACCTTTGATGCGGAATGGATGATGGATGTCCCCATGACATCCTTTAAATACATGTGGGTCTATGTGGCCTATTTTCTCATCGTCGTGTTCAGGCCGCGGGGGCTCTTTGGATGGAAGCAATAAAGAATGCCCTCGATTTTTCGGATTCCCCCCGCATTGACCTGATTGTGGCCGGTGCCATCGGCATTGCCATTATTGCTTTTCCCCTGTTCCCCCATTCCTCCTTTGCCATGAGCACCATGATCCAGTTCCTCATGTTTTCGCTCTACGGTATGGGGTGGAACACCATCGGCGGGTACGGCGGCCAGGTGGATCTGGGAAAGGCCCAGTATGTGGGAATCGGTGCCTACACGACGGCGGTAATGCTCATTCGGTGGGACGTGCCGTTCTGGTTCTCCATGCCCATCGGCATGTGTCTTTCCGTGGGATGGTCCTTCATCATCGGTTACCCTTTGTTCCGTCTCAAGGGACACTATTTTGCCATTGCCACCATTGCCACCTCCCTGGTGTTAAAGGACCTTTTTGAGGTTTGGGATTATGTGGGGGCCTCCAGGGGCATAGAAATTTCGCCCATAGAATTCCCGACGCCGGACTTTATGCGCCTCCTCTTCAGGGATGATATCTACTATTTTTACGTGATCCTGGGGTTTTTCTTCCTGGGCATCCTATACATCAACTGGTTTCGCAGATCCAGGCTGGGGTTTCAGCTCCGTTCCATCAAGGACAACGAGGACGTGGCCCGTTCTCTGGGGATCAATGTTCACTGGGCCAAAATCAAGACCTATGCCATTGCCACGGCATTTGTCAGCATGGTGGGGTCGTTTCACGCCTGTTATGTGAAAAATATCGAACCCGAAGACACCATGAGCCTGGACATCTCCATCCTCATCGCCCTCATGGCCATGCTGGGGGGCGCCGGAAGCTTATGGGGTCCCATCATCGGAGCCGGCATCCTGATTCCGCTAAAAAGCTATCTCAAAGAATGGCTGGGGGCCCAGGCGGGGCTGGTGGGAATTGATCTGATCCTTTACGCCATCATTATCATGTTGATCTCCGCCTTTGAACCGAGAGGCGTATGGGGCATTGTTGAAAAATTCAGACGAAAGAGACGAAAATAAACAATGGCATTTCTGGAAGTCCATAACCTGGTGAAGGATTTCGGCGGTCTCCGGGCCAACAACGATATTTCTTTTGAAGTTGAGCGGGATGAACTCATCGGCCTCATCGGTCCCAATGGTGCCGGCAAGACCACCCTGTTTAACTGTATTTCGGGGCTTCACACCATCACGTCCGGCGAAGTCATTTTTGACGGGGAGGATATTACGGCCCTCAAGGCCCACGAAGTGGCGCGTCGGGGGTTGGCCAGGACTTTTCAGGTGTATGTGGCGGCGGGGGATTTAACGGTTCTTGAAAATGTCATGGTGGGGTGTTTCATGAAAACCCGTTCCCGGGCCGGTGCCAGGCACAAGGCCATGGAAATTCTGGAAGACCTGGGTATTGATGATCTCTCCCATTCTCTGGTGAATGAGCTTCCCGTGGCGGCTCAGAAACGGGTGACCATGGCAACGGCCATCGGTTCCGAACCTAAAATGCTGTTGCTGGACGAGGTGGCTGCCGGGTTGAACCCCAATGAGATAGACGGTATCATGGCCAGCATACGGCATGTGCACGACCACATGGGCATTACGGTTATTTTGATCGAACATGTTATGGAACTGGTCATGAAAGTGAGCCACAAACTGATCGTTCTGGATTACGGCGAAAAGATCGCTGAGGGGGATCCCCAAACGGTTTCGAAAGACCCCCGGGTTATCAAGGCGTACCTGGGAGAACGGTATGCGAAAGAACATGGGGGATTGAATTCAGTGGGGCAAAGCGAGATCGATCCATGACGGAATTCATTCTTGAAGTAGAAAACATCAAAGTCCGTTATTCAGGCTTACCCGTGCTGCAGGGTGTATCCGTGAGCGTAAAGCCGGGAGAGACGGTCTGTGTGGTGGGTGCCAACGGATCGGGGAAGTCAACGTTGCTTCGGGCCATCATGGGAAGCCAGCGCGTTTTTGAAGGAACAATCAAATTCCAGGGGAATGAAATACAGAAACTGCGCACGGAAGAAATCGTCCGTTTGGGGATTATCTATGTGCCGGAAGAAAAGATGCTCTTTAAGCCCCTGAGCGTGGAAGAAAACCTGTTTCTGGGCGCATATGTTCTAAACGACAAAGAAAAGATTCAGAAAAACCTTGACCTGATCTATGCACTTTTCCCCCGGTTGAAAGAACGTCGAAACCAGGCGGCCTCAACCCTTTCAGGGGGGGAGCAGCAAATGGTGGCCATCGGCCGGGGCCTCATGAGCAACCCTGCTGTCCTCATGCTGGATGAACCGTCCCTGGGGTTGGCCCCCATCCTGGTGGATGAAGTACTGGATACGGTAAGACGTCTCAAAGAAGAGGGCATTACCATTTTGCTGGTGGAACAAAACGTCCGGGAGGCCCTGGATCTGGCGGATCGCGGTTATATCCTCCAAACCGGCCGGATCACCGGAGAGGGTACAGGCCGGGAACTTCTCGACAGCGATATCTTCCGCTCGGCTTTCCTGGGGATCTAAAATCGGGGACAGACCCCGTTTATTTCTATTGGCTGACAACAGGTTTTTTCCTCGGTCGTCCGGCTTTTCCGGAGGGTAACGCGACGTCCAAGCATTTCAGTATCGTGCCCCAGGTTCCGGTAGAGAAGCTGGACGATCATGCAGCTTCTTCTTTTTTTGTGAAAAGCATTGCGTAGACCGCCATTATAACCATAACCAGGGCTATGACTAACCAGAGTTCATCAAGTGTCGCCGATGCAAAGGCGGAGATGATGAATATTGATGACATGTATACAATGATTTTTGTGCTGATGGACTTTGACCCGGTCGCCTTGTCCTTTTTGAGCAGGGCAATCCCTGACCAGAAATAGGGGAAGAGGAGCAAAAGAACCGAGATGGTTACAGTGATGTTGAATGCGGCAGCGACGTTGCTGCCAAGCATCATGAGTATCAGTTCAACAACGGTCATAATAACGCCGTTGATGACGAGACCTTTGCTGTTGATCCCATGTTTGTTGGTATAGGCGTAGGCTTTGGGGAGAAACCCATTGTCGGCACTGGTTTTGGCGGCACTGGCGGATGACAGATTCCAGACGAGGAAACTGGCGATACAGGCAATGGCCATCACTGCGGAAACCACGTCGGCTATTATTTTTGACTGGCAGATGTGCTGCATGGCTAAAGCAAATGAGGCCGGTGCGTTCTGAATTTCTTTGGCCGGGAACATGCCTTCAATTACGGTGGTGGAAGCGATGTAGATGATTGCCACGATAACAAAACCGACCAGGGTTGCAATGGGGACGACCTTTTTCGGGTTGCGAATATGTTCATTATTTGTGGCAACGCTTTCCACACCCACAAAGGCAAAGATCAATACGGCAAATCCGGACATGATGGCGTTACCGGCAGTATCGCCCGAGACATTCCAGTTCTGTTTGAACAGAGCCGGATCAAATTCCAGCCATCCCGCCGCGCCGGTTATAATGACCGAGATAAGAAGTAATGTTACTGTGGCGGATACCACTTTGGTGATGATGCCGACCCCGCGAAGGGACAAGGCAACAAACAGCCATATGAGTATAATGACGGTGATACCGAGTATAATGGGATGGTTAAGTTGGGGAACAAACATGGCCAGGTAGCCCAGGCCCGCAATCAGAATGGATACGTTGGAGATCAGGTTCCCATAGACATAAAAAAAACCGCTCTTTGCCCCTAAAACCGGGTTCACATATGTTGCCAGTGCGGTGGGGCTGGGGTCATCAAAAAGGGTGCCCGCGCGAACATATACCAGTGTCAGAAACAGGGCGCCGATGGTGACCAGTATGAATGAAATCAATGTGATGGAACCGGTGGCTGCCAGTTGCTGTGGCAGGGCGATTACGCCACTCCCGGCCAGACTCGATACAATCAGAAAAACAGCACCGACTAATCCCAGTTTTTTTGCATCATCTGTCATGATATTCTCCCCTATTTCTTTACACACAACGTCCTGAAAAACTTCTTTCCATCCCGTTCGGTCCTCTCCACCCCGTGGATATCGCTTTCGTAGCCGGGGAATCTGTTCTCAAAGTCCTGTCTCAATTTCAGATATTCGAATATGGGCCGGGCCTTTTCATTCATCATTTCACCCCCCATGATGATGGGGATTCCGGGGGGATAAGGCACCATCATCACGGCCGGTGTACGTCCCATCATCTCATCCAGTTCAACATATTCCACATTTTTTCGAACCACCTCGTGATAGGCTTCGGAGGGTTTCATCACCTGATCGGGGATAATCTGGAAAGCGTCCTGCATCCTTGAAAGGATGTTGTGTTTCCTGAAATACCCGTGGATGTCATTGCAGTGATCTTTCAGCCCGACCCCTTCGTAGACGTCCGGACATGTCTCGGCCAGATCCGGCAACGCCTGATACGCCGGGACGTTGGCGTCATAGAGCGCCTTGAATCCCAGCAGGGCAGCAAGCAAAGTGCCCTGTTTGGCCTTTGTGGTTCCCAGAGAATTTAAAAGCAGAAATGAATAGTAATCCGTCTTTTCGCAGACGATTCCTTTATCGATTAAATAATTGGTCACGATGGAAGCGGGAATCCCCTCGTCAGCCATATTGCCCTGATCATCAATGCCCGGCGTGGTGAAGGTGAGCTTGATGGGGTCCAGCATGGCATAATTATCTTCCATGTCGTCGAAGCCGTGCCAGTTGTTTTCGCTGCTAAAAACCCACGCCTGCTGGTTGTTTGCCAGAACTTGAGCGTCCACATCTTCAAAATCAAGCATCTTGTCTTCCACATAAACTTTTTTGGGTTGCCACATATCGAAGAACCAGTCATTCTTGTTACTCGCTTTCAGCTCTTTTGCGATGCTCAAAACTTTTTTCCGCAGGTGGATCGCTTCAACGATAATGTCATTCATCATGATTTCACCATTGTCGTCCATCATTTTTGAAGCGACGTCCAATGAGGCAATCATACTGTATTGTGGAGAGGTTGAACCGTGCATCATATATGACTCGTTAAACTCATCGGGATCGATTTTGGTTTTTCCGCCATCTTTGATGTGAAGCATTGACGCCTGTGAAAATGCCGTGAGCAGTTTATGGGTGGAGTGGGAACAGAAAATGGGCGGATGGTTTTCATTCAATGCGTCATCCGTCATCCCATAATGGTTTTTGTAGATGGGATGAAAACGGGCATAGGCATACCAGGCCTCGTCAAAGTGGAGATTTTCCACGCTTTTTTCCAGTTGCTTCTTGATGTTGACCACGTTGTAGCACACGCCGTCATAGGTGGAGTTGGTCAGGGCAGACATTTTTACGCTGTTGGCCTTCAAATCTTCGGGAAGGAGTTTGTCCTCGTTGATTTTTTTCCGGATCGATTCGGGTGAAAACTCCGACAGGCGCACCGGTCCGATAATACCCCGTTTGTTTCTCCTTGGGATCATGTATACGGGATAGGCATCGGTAATGACCATGGCGTAGTTGAGGGACTTGTGGCAGTTTCGGTCCACAAAAGCGATGTCGTCCCTCACGAGCTGGCTCCGCCAGATCACCTGGTTCACATTGGATGTGCCGTTAAGGATGTAATATGTACGATCCGCGCCGAAAACCCTGGCCGAGTTCTTTTCCGCGTCACCCACAACACCGCTGTGATCCAATAATGATCCCATTTCCGGCACCGAAACCGACAGGTCGGCGCGGAACGTGTTTTCCCCGAAAAACTTAAACATGGCAACCCCGGCGGGGCTCCGCAGGAATCCGGTGCCGCCCATATGCCCGGGCGTATGCCAGGCATATTTGTATTCATTGGCATACTTCACCAACATCCCGAAAAAGCGGGGATACACACCCTTTATATACTGCATGAGATGCATCTCTATGCGACCGGCTAAGAATTCAATGGTGTCAGCGGTCTTCCACAGGCAGCCATTGATATTTCTCAAAGCATCAACCGGGACTCTTTCAGTTTCCAAACGGTCGGTCAGCAGGAGAATCGGAATTTTTTTATTCCTCTGCCTGATGAGATCCACGAATTCAAGGGCGGACATTTTCTCTTCCGGATCTTCTTCCGGGAGATCCCAGTCCACGACAATCGCCCCTAAATCGGCCCTGGAGATAAACAATTCATGGGCGTCTTCGTAAGTGAAGGAGGGGATCACAGAGCAACCCTGGACCTCTTTAAGTTCATCTGTCAGCTCTCTTAATCGATACCCCTCGTCATTCTGGGCGTTAAACTGTCCGGACACAATCAATACAGGCCATGAGCTTTTTGTAATTTTCATATCCTATCCTCCTCGAAGTTGTCTTATTTCAAAATCAGTCCCATACATAGCCGAATTGAGTTGGAAATGTCAATTATGTCACGATTATGTCACATCCGAATGCCGGTTCGGTCCAGTTGCTCTGGACGCGAAAGGCGGACTGCTGAAATGTGGACAACATCTCCGGGTCGAAATGGTGATGATGGGGTCCAAAAATGATCCGCAGGGTACTTCCGGGGTGTGGGCCGGAATTGATTCAAAGGGCAGGGCGGCCCCTTCGGTTTTCAAGTGCAGGTGAGGCGCATGGGCGGAAAGAATGTCGCCTTTAATGAGCGGTCTGCCCGAAAGACCCCCGAAACTTATTGACTTCAATCGTTTCTTTGATCATCATCATGCGTGTTGAAGCATTCCATTACCGACGGCGATGTGGCGGATCTCGCCACTGTGATAACACTCACGGACAAGGAGAAAAAACCCGTGGGGGGATCACGGCGTTTGTGATTGAGAAAGGCACTCCCTGCTTTTATGTGGGGACCATTGAGCGGAAAATGGGTTTGCGGGGGAGCCATACATGCGAGCTGATTTTTGACAACTGTCGCGTTCCGGTGGGGAATGTCATAGGCGGGGAGCCTAAGATCGGACACGGTTTCAAAACCGCCATGGGCGTTCTTGACAAAGGCCGCCTCACCATGGGGTCCTGCGCCTTTGGGGCCGCGCAAAAACTGTTGGACCTGAGTGTGGAGTATTCCAAAGAGCGGGTTCAATTCGGAAAACCGTTGGCCAGGTTTCAGTCCGTTCAGAATATGTTGGCGGATATGGCCACGGAAATTTATGCTTCCAGGCAAATACTGTACCATGCGGCATGGCTGAGGGACCAGGGGAAAAAGGTTATTAAGGAGGCATCCATGGTAAAGCTGTTCTGTACTGAGATGGCTTGCCGGGTGGCAGACAGTGCCCTTCAGATCTTTGGGGGCATGGGCTACATGAAGGACCTGCCCGTCGAGCGTTTTTATCGTGACCTTCGTTTGTATCGGATATACGAGGGCACCAGCGAGATCCAGCGGATGGTAATCGCGCGAGAATTGACCAAAGATTAATCTTTTCTACTCGTTATTATTTTTAAGGAGACAATGAATGGGCATAAACAAGGTTTTTATTGTGGGATCCGGCTTGATGGGCAGCGGGATTTCCCAGGTCTGCGCCCAGGCAGGGATTGCGGTTTTTCTCTATGATATAGACAGGGAGGCCCTGAACAGAGCGCTCAAAAACATTGAATGGTCCGTCAATAAGTTCTTCGAAAAGGGGAAAATAAAAGAGGACGCGGCCACCGTCATGCAAAGGATCCAAACCGTATCTGATTTTTCAAAAGCAGGAGATGCAGACCTGCTTATCGAAGCGGTATTTGAAAATCTGGAACTCAAGCGGGAGATTTTTCGGAAAATGGATGAGGCGGCCGGCCCTGAGGCCCTGATCGCCAGCAATACGTCCGCCATCTCTATTACTGAACTGGCGTCTGTGACCGATAGACCGGACAAGGTCCTCGGTCTACACTTTTTCAGCCCCGTGCCGATGATGCAGGCCGTGGAGATTATCAAAGGCCTGGCAACCACGGATGAAACCGCTATCAGGGGAAAGGCGTTTGTTCTTCAGATCGGCAAGGAACCGATCATGGTCAACAGGGATGTGGCCGGTTTTGTGATCAATCGCATCAATTTCCCTTCCACCATGGAAGCCATGCGTCTGGTGGAACAGGGAATCGCCTCGGTGGAAGACATTGACAAGGGGTTGAGACTGGCCTCCGGCAGGAAGATGGGGATTTTTGAGACAGGGGATATGGTCGGTCTCGATATTACTTATGGGGCCATGATGGCCATGTATCAGGAGACGGGCGATCCCCGGTGGTATCCTCCCATGCTCCTGCGCAAAAAGGTGACGGCGGGTCAATTGGGCCGCAAGACCGGCAAAGGGTGGTATGAATATAATGAAGACGGTACCAAGAAGGAGCGTTAAAATTCCACTGAATCAGACAGGGGGGACTTATGAATCTTGCCAGGCTTCTTGAAAACACCGCAAAGAGACTACCCTGGCATGTGGGCCTCCGGTTTGAAGGGAAAAACTACACCTATGAGGAACTGGACAGAAGAGTGAACAGCCTAGCCAACGGTCTTATATCCCTTGGGCTTGAGCCAGGCGACAAATGCATCCTGATGATGCAATCCAGCCCCGAATTCATTACTGCTTATTATGCACTTGCAAAGATTGGGGCAGTGATTATTCCCGTCAATTTTCTTTACAAAAGTCACGAATTATCCCACATTTTTCAGGATTCAGGGGCCAAAGGGTTTATCGGCATGGCCCCCTTTCTCGATGAACCGGGCAAAGGCCCTGGATATGATCCTTTTCAGTAAAACAATTGATGCCCGGGAAGCCCTTGAGATCGGCCTGGTGAACCGGGTGTCTTCTCCGGAAAACCTGATGGATGATGCCTTGGAATTTGCTCAAGAGCTGGCGGAAAGGCCCCCCATTGCGGTTAGTTGCGTTTTGAAAGCAATGGCTGCTGGAGAGTATGAGGGCTTGGACAAAGGGCTTGACGTGGAGGCCGAGGGGAGCGTCCGGGTGCGCGAAACCAAAGACCGCCTGGAAGGATTCAATGCCTTTCTGGGGAAACGTAAGCCTGTGTTTACGGGGGAATAGAATAATACCTAAAAGGGAGCTGAGCCGATCCCGATGGTTGTATAGGATATCAAAGTTCCGGATCGAGGACAATCTTTAGCGGTGTTTCTCCCGGAACTTTTCCAGCCAACAGTTTGAGGGCATCTTCAGCCTTTTCTAATGGAAGTCTGTGGCTGATCATTTGAGCAAGGGGGTATTTACCGCGTCCAGCTAATTTGATGGCCGCATCAACCGCGGGAGAATCATGGGAAAAGACACCCTTTAGTTTCAATTCCTTCAAGACTACCCGGTCTAACAACAGCGGCACTTCAGTGCCGGGGCCGTACAGACCGGGAAGGATAATCGTAGCGCCGGTACCTGCAAGGGAAAGGGCCAGGGAAGCGCCGGACGGGTGTCCGGTTACGTCCATGATCAGATTGGCCATATCCCCGTCTGTTTCATCGGAAATGATCTGTTCCGGGTCCTCTTTTTCCGCATTGATGACAATATCAGCCCCGAAACGACGGGCCATTTCAAGCCTTTCCCGGTCTTTTGAAAGACCGACTACAAAGATAGGTCCGGCGCCGGATTCTTTCGCCGCTATCACCGCAGCGAGGCCCTGCTGTCCGGGGCCGATAATCGCCACACTCTGGCCTATGGAAACGTTCCCGATAGTCCTGAGCCACCGGACGGCATTGCCTAAGCCGGCACAGATCAGAATGGCTGTTTCAGGCGAAATACTATTGCCGATTTTGTGTACCATGGCCCGTGGGTGAATGTACAAATAGTCGGCGTACGCTCCAAATAGATGCGGCGGCTCCTTGCATGATATCATCGATCCGTAGGTGTAATAATTCTCACAAAGGGTGTATCTGCCGGCCAGACAGGCCTTGCATCCCCCACATCCAAAGGCATACTCAATGATAACCCGGTCTCCTTCTTTGACGCCGTGCCGCTTTTGGGCTGCGCCCCCCATTTTTTCCACACGGCCTACAATTTCGTGCCCTAAGATTATAGGATAAGGCCTTGGCGCCCCGCGGGTTTTCCCATTATAGATTCCTGGGTCTGAGCCACAAACGCCGATCAACTCAAGCTTCAAAATGCCGTCGTCATTCCCTGTGTCCGGCAGAACGAATTCCTGTAATTCCAGTTTCCCCGGGCCGGTGAGGACCATGGCCCTTGTTTTTTCCATCGTAGCACCTCAATCTATTGGTTGTTTATAAGATTGGGAAAAGATCATTTTAGCCACACAAATCATTTCAATCCGAGCATCTCCCTTGCTTCATCCGGAGATGCGGGCTCTTTATCTAATGCTCTCAATATTGCTACTGTCTTTTCCACCAACTGAGCATTGTTTTTGGCAGGTGTGCTCCGGCTGAGATAAAAATTGTCCTCGAAACCAACCCTTACATTACCGCCCATCAATGTCGACTGGGCGATCATGGGAAAGCTTGAAGAACCCACCCCGAATCCTCCCCAAATGGCGTCAGTGGGAATGGTCTCTTGCATCAAGAGCATGTTTTTTGAGGTTGCAGGCATTCCCCACCGGATTCCCATGCAGAGTTGAAAAACAGGTCTGCCCGCTACAAGACCTTTTTCGATCAAGCTCTTCGCGATCTCAATGTGGCCTAAATCAAACACCTCTAACTCAGGTTTGACACCCGCTTTTTTTATGAGAGCCGCCATTTCCTCAACATGTGGCAAGGGATTGGCAAAGACCCGCGGGCCAAAGTTCATGGACCCCACATCCAATGAACAGAGTTCCGGCTTGAGCTTGACCACATGCTCAGTTCTCTTTTCCGGCGTGCTCCACGTGGTCCCTGGGGCCAGGCCCAGGGGATCGGCATCGTCAGGGACAATACGAGCGCCCGCGCCCGTAGTTAAATTAATGAGCATATCAGATGATTCCCTTATGCGCCGGACAACCTCTTCGTATAATTCAAAGGACATGGACGGCTCACTTGTTTCAGGGTTTCTCACATGGATATGCACCACTGAAGCCCCGGCTGAACAGGCATCTAAGGCACTTTCTGCAATCTCTCCCGGGGTCACGGGGAGGGCGGGATGCTTTGACCTGTCGCCGAAAGACCCGGTAACTGCTAATGTGATAATGGTCTTATTCTCGTTCATATTCTTCGTCTCTCCGGGTTCACTGTTTTGCAAGGGCATCATGCGGAAACTGTCGTGGCTTTTTGAATTTCTTTCTTTGCGCTTATCCGAAAATAGAGTGTCGCAAGAATAATAATAATGATGGCAGCCATATTCCAGGGAAGGTTCGGGGGGATTGTGAAGGGAATGCAAACCAAGAGCACCAGCCTCTCGTAGACCTTCAACTCCCGAAATGCAAATCCGCAGGCCCCCGCTGCCAATGCCCATATACCGAAGAAGGACATGATCAGTGCGGTAATTGCTTTATAGGGGGACCCAAAGACCAACATGATTTCAGGCCTGTAAATGATATAAAAAGGAACCACGAACTTTGCAATCCCGACACGAAACCCCACCAGTGAAGTTTTTAAAGGATCGGTGCCGGCCACGCCTGCCGCAGCATAAGCTGCCAGGGCTACCGGTGGCGTGATGGTGGAGATCACCGCATAATAAAAAACAAACATGTGCGCTGCCAGGGCCGGTACGCCCATTCTAACGAGAACAGGAGCAACAATGATGGCGACAAGGAGATAGGCTGCCGTGGTGGTAATCCCCATGCCGAGAAATATGGATGTTATCATGGCCAAGAGTAACAATATGGGAAGACTTCCACCCGCTATCTCCACTAAGAGGAATGATATCTTGAGCCCCAGACCTGTCAGCGTAAGTACCCCCACGACAATGCCGGAACAGGCGCAGGCCGCAGCGATGGGCAACACTGCTTTGGCGCCTTTTTCCATTGTCTGGAGGATGCTCCTGACCCCCATGCGGGTGTCCTTTTGAAAGGCGCTTATGAGGACCACTGATATGACGGCATAGAATCCTGCTTTCATGGCCGTGTACCCCATGACAAGCATGGCGACCAAAACAACAATGGGCAGAATCAGGTGGCCTCGCTTTTTGAGGACCGGCCATAATTTGGGTAGATCTTTCTTAGGGAGTCCTCTTATGCCATACCTCTCTGCCTCAAAGTGTACAATGACATATACCGATAAAAAAGAGAGGACAGCAGGAACGAAGGCGGCAATACATATGGTCAAGTAGGGTTTGCCCACTACGCTTGCGATGATGAATGCCGCCGCTCCCATAAGAGGCGGCATGATCTGTCCCCCGGTAGAGGCTGTGCCTTCGATTCCGGCAGCCAGCAGTGCGGGAAAACCCATTTTTTTCATCAATGGAATGGTGACTGATCCGGTGGTTACCACGTTCCCTACCGCGCTTCCGGAAACAGACCCCATAGCGGCGCTCGATACGACCGCGACCTTGGCAGGTCCACCTGTTTTGTCGCCGGCTACTGCCGTGGCGGCATCCATGAAAAAGTCCCCAACACCCGAATTGACCAGGAAAGAGGCAAAAAGGACGAAGATCGCAATGAATGTTGCTGATACCCCCAACGGAACCGTGAAAAGGCCTTCTGTACCGAGGTAGGTATATGAAATGAATCGATGAAGATCCATGCCGGAATGTCTGAGATACGGAACATCAATGTAGGCGCCTAAAAAACCGTAGGCGATGAATATGAGCGTGATGATAGGGAGTGCCCATCCCATGATCCTTCGGGTCATGTCCAGGACCAGGATGATCAGAATGAATCCGAATACGATGTCGATGTTGGTTGCAGCGCCTGCCCGTTCGTACAGGACGTAATAAACAACAAAGGCGATATTTCCGCAGCAGAGGAGGGCGCCGATGGAAGACAGAGAATTTATGGTAGAGCCCCATTTTTTGGAGAAGCTTTTCTTGCTAAACGGGTAAAGATAAAAGGTCAGTATGAGAGCAAAGGCCAGATGGATTGATCTCTGCTGCAGCGCGGGAAATCGGCCGAACCCGGAGGTATAGAGTTGAAACAGAGCCATGAGAATTGCCAGGCCGGAAACGAACAGGGCAGTTTTGCTTCCTAGAACGTTATCATTGCTCATGAAATAATATCCTATCTAAGAGAGTGGTTAATCTTGAGCGTTTGCTTACCATGATCTGGATGAGGTCGCCCCCCTGTGCCACATGGTAAAGGGGAGTCCACTTACCGTTTACAAACAGAAGGTGTTTAGAATCGTATCCGGCAAAGAAGGTTACTTTCTCCATAAACCTGTTAATCCCCGAGATCCTTGTCGTTCCCGGGGCAATCACCTTTTTCTTCTCGGGGTGGAGATACCCTGCGTAAGGAGCCTGGTAGATTGTTTCAGTAAACACAATTTGATGCCTGTCGTTGACGACAAAGTGGTCCGCGACAGGGAGGAGTTCTACAGAGTTGATGAACACAACCCAGAGATTATCTCCCGGTTTGGTTGTCACCTCGAAAACGGTTTTGTCGTTGCTTACGTTCTTGATACTCAAAAAATATTGAGGATAGAGACCCAAAGCGACGCCTGCCACAAGAATCAAACACGCTATTCCGAGGGTCAGGCGCCCTTTGTTGAATTTTTCCACGGCCAAAAGCAACACACAGAATCCGACCCCGCCACGGCGGGGCTTCGCGAATATTCCAAACTATTTGATAGCGCCGATCTCTTTCCAGAATCTGGCTGCACCCGGGTGCCACGGGATTGACATGCCTTTTGACATATCAAGCGTGGTCAAGCTCTTTGCCTTTGCGTGGCATTGTTTGAACTCATCCAAGTGATCTTTGCAGACCGTTTTGACAATTTGATAAACAAGGTCGGCATCAAGATCATTATAGGTAATGACAAGTCCAACCCATTTCAGAGCGGGCGTATCGGTTTTGATTTGCGGGTAGGCATTAGCGGGAATGACCGATTCCGCGTAGTATGGATACTTTTTCAGGATATTTGCCATCATTTTTTTGTCTATGGGAAGCAGTCGACATTTTGTGAGGGTGCAAAGGTCGACAAAGGTGGCGGCCGGAGTTCCAATGGTGTACATAGCCGCGTCGAGGGTCCTGTCCTTCAGGGCCTGAGATTGCTCAGTGGCAGAGATGAACTGGGGCTTCAAGTCCTTATAGGTCAGCCCGTATTCCGCCAGGATTTTCTCGCTCATGTTGGCGCTTCCGCTTCCCGGGGGGCCAAAACCGACTTTTTTCCCTTTCAGGTCTTCAATCTTGTAAATATCCGTATCCGCACGGGCGATAATAAGGAGATCTATGCCCCAGAACGAAAAGAGGCCGCTGATTTTTGCAGGCGTTTTTCCCTTGTAAAGACCCGTCCCGGTTTCAGCAAAAAAGGCGACGCTCGGCATGACCATGGCCAAATTAGTTTTCTTTTCTTCCAATAGCCTCACATTCTCCCTGCTGGCGGCGGATGGATGTGCGGAAGCCTCTGTATTAGGCACATATTTATTGATTAGACTGCTGATAGCGCCACCAGCCGGATACCAACTGCCACCGGTACTGGCAGTGGCTATAGACAAGAGGCGCTTGTCACCGGCAAATGTCTGAGTGGAAGTGGCTGCTGCTACCAATACTGTCATACAAACACAAGAAATGGCCAATGTCATAATTCTTCTTTTCATTTTGATTCCTCCTTGGTCTTATAGTTATGAAACCTGAAACCCCTTACAAAAAACCTTTGAAATCACCTCCTTTTCCTGGACTGATCAATATTCGTTTTCTCTCTTTTCCTTTAAAACACGTTTAAGCGCTTTGCCTGACGGATTCCTGGGGATCAAAGGGACAAAGGCGACTGTTTTTGGCTTTTTGTAGCCGGCGAGAAACTTCTTGCAGAAGTCGGTCACCTCCTGTTCATTAATGAACCGCCCTTCCCTCAGAACAACAAATGCCTTAACCGACTCTCCCCACGCCGGGTCAGGGACGCCGACTACGGCCACATCGGCAATAGCGGGATGCCTGATGAGAACCTCTTCAATCTCCCTCGGGTAGATGTTTTCTCCGCCGCTGACGACCATGTCTTTTTTTCTGTCAACAATATAAAAGAAACCCTCTTCGTCTATTTTTGCCAGATCCCCGGTGTAAAGCCAGCCATTCCGAATAGCTTCTCGCGTGCCTTCCGGATCTTCGTGATAACCCTGCATGACGTTTGGTCCTCTACAGATCAATTCCCCAACTTTACCTGGAAGCAGCGGCCTGTCATTTTCATCCACAACACGAACCTCTAAAAATGGCAGGGCTTTTCCTACAGACATATCTTTTCGCAAGGAGTCTTTCGCGTTGAGGATCGTGATGGAAGGGGATGCCTCAGTGCAACCATAGACATCATAAATGCCTTTAATATTAGGGAAAAAATCGAGGAGCTTTTCCTTGGTCTCCATGGGCAACTTGTCTGCTCCGGCAGTGCATTTGGTAATAGACCTGACGTCATATTTGTGAGCATTAGCATGTTGGATAAGCATGTTATAAAGAGCAGGAGCGCCGGACATAACAGTCGCTTTCTCCTTTTCGATAGTCTGGAGCAGAGACTCCGGCTCAAACTTCCGTATGAGAATGCTTGTTCCTCCAAGAGCCACCTGAATTGTGAAGTGATTATTTAATGCTGCGGCATGAAAGAGGGGCCCGACTATCAGGGCTTTCTCTCCTGGCTGGTCTTCTCTTCCGGAAATAGTATTGAACAGGTTCCAGATTATATTGCGATGGGTAAGGATTACCCCCTTCGGCCTGCCCGTTGTCCCTGATGTGTACATGAGCTGGCATGGGTCGTCTTCGCAGACGTGGGGCAGAGAGGATGAGGAACCCTCTCCACTGGAAATAAAATCCTCGTAAGTCGCTGCCGGAATGGAATTGCCATTATGGGGTGAAACAAAAAATTGAACCGTCTCTAAACGTTCTTGAATGCCTGCAAAACGTGCTTCAAACTCTGGGTCATAAAAGAGTATCTTTGACTGGGAGTTGTTGAGGATGTAAAGGATTTCCGGCACAGCAAGTCGAAAGTTTACCGGCGTGGCAACCAGGCCCGCCTTAATAGCAGCAAAATACGTTTCAGCGAAATGAGCATTGTTAAAAAAGAGAATCGCCACCCGATCGCCCTTTTTCAGGCCAGCCCTTAACATCGCGTTGGCAAGCCGGTTCGTCCTTTGATTAAATTCTTCAAAGCTCGATCTTCCCTCCTCGGAGATGACGACTGTTCTTTTCGGGAACTTATTGGCCGAATTAATCAACAGGTAACCCACATTCATTTGCATGCCTCTTGATCCGCACGAGTTGGAATCGCAGGATACGTTCCTTCGTAGCCCATAAACTCGGACAATTTCCGCCCCTGTTCGACAATTTCACGGGTGATATTTTCCAAAACGGGGGCTGTCGCCTCTTCTGAAGACATAGACAGATTTATGGCCGCTGCAACCCTTTTTTTATGGTTCAAAACGGGTACGCCAATAGAGTAAAGAGCCGGGGAAAGTTCGCAATTACAGATACTGGTTCCCCTTTTTCTGGTTTGGTGAATATCTTCTATAAGCGCAGCCTTATCCACGATAGTCCGACTTGTCATTCTCTCAAGTTTCATGCTCCTCACCCGCTTTCGCAATTCCTTATCTTCGAGAGAAGCAAGAAGGACCTTGCCGGAAGCCGTGCAATAACTGGGGAGTCTGGAACCCGCCCGAAGATCGTATTTCAGGAATTTGTGGACTTCGTGACGGTAGAGAAAGATTATCTCCGCGCCATCAAGTATGGCAACATTGACTGTTTTGTCGATACGCTTCGAGAACTCCTTAAGGTAGGATGAGGCTAACTTTGTCAGTTCCGAGCCATGAAGATACGAAAACCCGAGGGAAAGAACCCCCGGGCCGAGGTAGAACTCCTTGTATTTATTGCGGCCAAGGAATCCTAGCGCCATCAATGTATCTGTAAAGCGTTGGACCGCCGTTCTGTTCATTTTTGTTATTGCGGCCAATTCCGTGAGGGTCAGCCTGTTTCGTTCAGGTGAAAACGCCTGAAGAACAGACATTCCCCGAGCTAAAGCTTGAACAAAATGTTTGGGTTGACGGTCCATAATAAAATAACGGAGAGCGTTAACGGTGTTCATTTTTATTCAACGATGAAACAGCCCGCCGGAAAAGTCAAGTCATTTTTGAAAAGAGCCCTTAGGTCATATTTGCTTGATCTTGATGCCCTGTATGATTGTTTCAATTTCCTCGAGCGCGCTTCGGGCCTCATCCGGAGACACCGGGAGAAATCTCACCTTGTTTTCCGGTCTCAACTGCCCCAACCGGTAAAGATCAGCGGAGATGACCGTGGCGATTTTTCGGTATCCTCCCGTGACAGTTTCTCCCAGTATGATAATGGGTTGACCGTCACCGGGGATTTGTATGGCCCCGGACACAACCCCTTCGGAGATAATTGATTTTTCCAAGTCTTCTTTTTCTTTGATCAAAGGTCCTTTCAACCGAATGCCGGTTCGGTCCAGTTGCTCCGTGACGCGAAAGGCGGACTGCCCAAATGTGGACAACATCTCCGGGCCGAAATGGTGATGATGGGGTCCAAAAATGATCCGCAGGGTCACTTCCGGGGTGTGGGCTGAAATTGATTCAAAGGGCAGGGCGGCCCCTTCGGTTTTCAAGTGCAGGTGAGGCGCATGGGCGGAAAGAATGTCGCCTTTCATGAGCGGTCTGCCCGAAAGACCCCCGAAACGGGAGCCCAGGTTGGTGGATCTGCTTCCCAGTACCATTTCTGCATTGATGCCGCCTCCCACGGCGAGATATGCCCTCAGGCCGTTTCTGATCCCCTTAAAGGAAAGCCGTTCTCCTTTTCGCATCACCAGGGCTTGCCACATGGGGGCCGGGGCGGTATTGATTCGGGGTTGAATGTCGGCCCCGGTTACAGCGATGGCAATTTCCGACAGGGCGGTAACAGCCGGCCCCGCAAAGGTTATTTCAAGGCCCGCTTCATCTTCCCCGTTGCCCACCAGGCGATTACCCACCCGCAGGGAAAATGAATCCACCGCACCGCTCGGGGCGACCCCGTACGGCCCGAAACCGAAACGGCCTCGATCCTGAATGGTGGTCAGGGGACCGGGTTTCGTGATTTCCAGGACTTTTACCGCTGCCAATGGGTCATTTCCTCATGGGATATCCTGAAGAATCGCACCCGGTCGCCCATTTCAAGAAGGTTTGGGGGATTCTTTAAGGGATTAAAGAGTTTCAGGGGGGTACGTCCAATGATTTGCCAACCCCCGGGGCTTTGGGCCGGATAAATGCCGGTCTGTTTCTGGGCCAGTCCCACCGAACCCCGGGGCACCGCCGTTCGGGGGGTTTTCTTGCGCGGCGTTTGCAGGTTTTCAGGCAGTTCCCCCATATAGGGAAACCCTGGGGTAAACCCGATCATATAAACACGGTAGCCGGTTTGTGTGTAACGCCGAATGACGTCTTCGGGGGTGGTCTTGTGGAATGATGCCACCCATGCCAGGTCCGGGCCGTATTCACTCCCGTACACCACCGGAATTTCGATGTTTGCCGGTTCGGGGAGTTCAAACTCATCCAGGTCAAGGAACAGATCATCGATGGTTTTCCGGATTTGATTTGACGTGGTGGTAAGGGGATCAAAAACCAGGAGGAGCGAACAATACCCCGGGACGACATCCAGGATGGTGTTCAGGGAAGCCTGTTTGACGGCCAGGAAAAGCCTGCGGACCCTTTCATGGATGCTCACGTGGATTTCGTTTCCCAACTCCACCAGCAGGGAACGATCCCCCATGACGCGGTATTCCGGATGTTTGTACAACATGTGGGTTTTCCTAGAGAAAGGCGCCCATGGGACGCACCGGGATTTCCGAATCCGCGAGGGACGCCCGGACTTTTTTCACCAATGCAAGGGCTTCGGGGTTGTCACCGTGAACACAGATGGTGTCCGCCTGGAGTTCTATTTCGGTGCCGTCAACTGCTGCGACAGTACCGGTTTCGACCAGTTTGATAACCCTTTCAGCCACTGCCCCGTCATCATGGAGCACGGCGCCCGGCAGTTTGCGACTGACCAGTGACCCATCGGGATTATAGGCGCGGTCAGCGAAGAATTCAAAGGCGAACCGAATGGAATGGTGTTTGGAGATGGCCGCCAGATCATCCCGGTTGGGCCCGGCCAATGCCACCAGTATCAGGTTTTCATCCAGCCCTGAAATGACTTCGGCAATGGCATTGGAAATTTCCGAGTCCCGGACGGCCATGTTGTAAAGGGCGCCGTGGGGTTTTACATGTTGAAGGAGCAACCCCCTTCGTGTGGCAAAGGCCTGAAGCGCGCCCACCTGGTAGGTCACATAGTGCCTGATTTCTTCAAGGCTTACATCCATGACCCTCCGGCCGAACCCTAAGAGATCCGGCAGGCCCGGATGGGCGCCGAGTCCCACGCCGTTTTCCGCTGCCAGGGAGATTGTTTGCGCCATGACCAATGGATCCCCCGCGTGGAATCCGCATGCGATATTGGCTGAACTGATGAGGGGAATCACCGCTTCGTCAAGGCCGATTCTGTAGGCGCCGAAGCTTTCCCCCACATCTGAATTGAGATCGATCTGTTTAAGCATCCTTGTTTCCTCTTGTAATGGAAAAAGTCACAGTAAAAGCAAATAGTTCATTTTTGTCAATTGCCAAGCATTCAACTATAATAGGAAAATACCATCCAAATTCCAACCATTTTGTTTATCTTGCGAGATCTGGCTGTTTGCCCCATATATTGTGTTGAATGGGAATTCCGGGGACAGTGTATGAATTATCACTCCTCTTTGGACTTCTCCCGGGTTTCCGGGGCCGCAATTCGCAGTCAGGTTCGCGCGGACAGGGTTGTTTTCAATATACCATACCGGGCACGTGCCAGCAGACAACGTTCATCCATCACAAATGCCTTCCGCCACCGCTCCCGTAATTCTTGCCGTTTAAAAAGCACAAGGTCGATCTTACATTTAAGTCAAAAATAAATACACTGTCCCCCCGAATTCTGTCCCGAGTTCATGTGGGGTCAGCCGGTAACATACTGAATTTGGTATCGAAAAGTATGGTACTGCCAACGGTATTTTAGAAAAAGAAAAGAAAGAGATGAAAGCTGATAAGGGACTTAGAAACCGAATTCAAAATTTAACTGAAAGAATCGTCAAAAGTCAACGGCAGACTTGATCCCCCGTACAGGGTCAGGAACATGATGGAAGATTTTCATGGATCATAAGACCCAGGTCACGTAATGAATAGGGTTTTTTCAGGAGGGCGAAGGCCATATCTTCTTTCAATACTTTTTGAGCCCTGGTATCATCGGGATTGCCCGTCAGTACCAGAATTTTGGCTTCCGGATCAAAAGCCTTTATTTCACAGGAAGATTGATAGCCATCCATGACAGGCATTTCAATATCCATGAGGACAAGATCAGGCGATAACACCTTGTATTTTTCAAGGCCTTCCAGTCCATTAGATGCCCGATCAACCTTGTCGTAACCTTCCATTCGAAGGTATTGCAACATCAAGCTCGCAATATCATTTTCGTCATCAATAATAAGGATCTTATGTGGCAGCATTTCAGGATCTCATTTTTGAGGAGTGGGGTGGGATCAATATTTTTATTAGCTGCCCTTGTAATGTTCCTGGATGTCAATGTCAAGCAGGAAATCAATATGTTGTGCAATAAAGTAGTCAAAATATCACATGTTGTGTCTTTTCATCATTTTTGAACATTAATTGAACATTTCTATTTACCGAAAAATACGTCATTTTCAGTAGCATAAATGACTTTTGAACAATTTAACGCGAGGATGAGGGGGGCAGGAGGGGGCACCCCTTTCGGCCACGGCCTCGCCATCGTGGAGTACGGCGCCCGGCAGGCTGCGGCTCTCCAGGGACCCGTCGAGGTTGTAGGCGCGGTCGGCAAAAAAATCAAAGGCCACACGAATGGAATGGGGCGGACGCATCAACTGAAAAATTCCGAATAATTTTGATGATATGGGGCTTAAACTGTTTTGAAAAATATCGATCTGTGGTAAACTCCAGGAAACGCAGGGATTTTCGGGGTTATTCATAATGGATTCAATATTTGCTGTTTTTCTGGCGATTGCAGTGGGTGTTTCAGCACCGCCACCCGTCCAGTTGACCGAGATGGATTTCGGCCAAACCGTCAAATTGAATACCGGCGGCACCATGGAGGTGAAACTTAAAGGGAACCCCACAACCGGTTATGTATGGGCGGTTGCATTTGTTGATCAAAAAATCCTCATTCAGATGGGTGAAGCAAAGTTCGAGCCCGACACAAAGGCCAGGGGTGCTGGCGGGATCGTCACCATGTGTTTTAAGGCTAAAGGGTTGGGAAAAACATCTCTGAAGCTGATATATCACAGGCCGTTTGAGAAGGAAAAGAAACCGGCGAAATCCTTTGAGGTGGAAGTCGAAGTTCGATTGTAAGGACATGAACCGATGAAAAATTACAAGGAAATATTCACAGGGCTGATACTGTTTCTGGTCTTGCTGACGCTGCCGCCGGGGGTCTCCCTGGGGGGGGACAGGGATATCCTGAAGTTCGAACCGGGTGACACCCTTGAAGACATACGTGCCAAAATTGAATACAACGGGTATGATTTTACCGTGGAAAGAACTTGGGTCTTTGATATGTCCGCACGGGAGAAACGGGCGTTTCTGACCCGCCGCCCACCGCTGTTTCCGGAAGCATCGGATGGCTACGGCGGCCAAGACCCCCTTGTCAGCATTTTGGGTGAAAGGCAGCTGCCCGCTTCTTTTGACTGGCGAAGTTATAACGGCCACAGCTATATCGGTCCCGTTCGGGATCAGGGGGCCTGCGGCGCCTGTTATGCCTTCGGCGCCTGTGCCGCGGCCGAGGGCGTCTATAACCTGGCCAATGGACTGTATGACGGTAATTGTGCCGATTTTTCGGAAGCGTTCATTGCCTTCTGTCTGTCAGATGTCTATTCGGGTTTCGACGGGTGCGATGGGTCGGATTACGACTATCAGGAGTTCACCGGGCTTGTGGATTACGGCGTGTGCAATGATGATGTCTACCCGTATTCAGATCATGAACAGAACTGCCGCGCATCGGCCTGGGATGCGCCGCGTACGCGCTTTCAGTCGTGGCACCGCGTGGGGTGCAACGATACGGCGGCCATCAAGACCGCCATAATGACCTACGGGGTTGTTGGGGCTGCTGTTGACGTGGGCAACGCCTTTGAGGCATACAGCGGAGGTGTCTACCAGGATTCAAGCACCACCTGCTCATCCAGCCCCTGTTACTATACGCCCACAAACCATATCATTGCCCTTGTAGGATGGAATGACAATGGGGGTGATGGCTACTGGATTCTCAGAAACAGCTGGGGTACGAATTGGGGCGAGAGCGGTTATATGCGCATCAAGTACACCTCGGCACGGGTTGGTTGTGAGACGGTATATCTGGTCTATGAAAAGATGGTGAGTACGACATATGTGGATCCCGCCGGTTCTTGCGGTGGCAACACCCCCTGCCATACAACGATTCAGGCGGCCATTGACGCTGTAAATGAGGGGATGGTCATAAAGATACGATTAGGCACCTATGCCGAAAATCTCATGGCCAATTCAGCGAGCAGCTACACACTCCAGGGAGGCTGGGATTCAACCTATACGTCCCGAACATCCATTTCGGCCATACGCTCCTTGACCATCGGCACCAACAGCGGTGCCGTCACTGTGGAATATATGGACATAAAATAAGCGTCCACACCTACCAAAGAAACTGCTTGACAGTCAATACTGTATACAGTACACATTCTTGTCTATGGTCTTCAGAATTACCGATTGATTGCGGCCGCCGGGTTGCAGTTTGAACCCTGTCCATGCATCTGCTGTAAAATCTCATCATCAAAAACGGAGTGCCCACTATGAATATCATCGTGTTGGTCAAACAGGTTCCCGATACCACGGAAATCAAACTGGATCCCAAGACGGGGAATCTGATTCGGGAAGGGATTGAAAGCATTATGAACCCGGACGATCGGCATGCCCTGGAGGCAGCGGTCAGCTTAAAAGAATCGACCGGCGGCAGCGTAACAGCGGTATCCATGGGGCCACCCCAAGCCATTGATGTGGTTACCGAGGCCATGGGCATGGGCGCGGACAGGGGAATACTGCTGTCGGATGGTGCCTTTGCCGGAGCGGATACCTGGGCCACGTCGCTGACCTTAGGAAAAGCAATGGAAAGAATCGGGGATTATGAGCTGATCATTTGCGGAAGGCAGGCCATTGACGGTGACACGGCCCAGATCGGCCCCCAGGTGGCCGACCATCTGAACATTCCACATGTGAGTTATGTGTTCGGCATTGATGAGATTACTAAAGAGCGTCTGGTGGTCCGAAGACGCCTGGAAGATGGCTTCGAGCGAATCGAAACACCTGTGCCGGCGCTGCTGACAGTGATCGGGGAGTTGAACGTCCCCCGTTATGCTGTGGTGGGCCGTTTGATTGCGGCGTGCAGGGAAAAGGCATCCATAGAAGTCTGGAATGCGGCGGATATCGGCTGTAAAACCAACGAAATCGGTCTGGAAGGATCCCTGACCCATGTAATTAAGACCTTTGCGCCCAAATTCAAACGGCAGGGGGAGATGCTGGAAGGGGCAGCCGGTGAAAGCATCAGCGCCCTGCTGGGTAAGCTTCGTGAGAATCGAATCCTGTAGATTGAAGGAGATAAAATATGACTGTATGGATCGACGCTGATCTTTGCAACGGCTGCAAACGCTGCCAAAAAGCGTGTCCCTATGAGGGTGTTGAGATGAGGGACGGAAAAGCCCATATCCTGGAACGGTGCACATCCTGCGGTGCGTGCATCGAGACCTGTAAACCGAAAGCCATTTTGACCGATGCCAAACCCAGGGAGATACCCGATTTCACTGACAGGCAAGGGATCTGGGTGTTTGCCGAGCAGCGGGGGGGTGCGTTGCATTCGGTTTCCCTGGAGCTTTTGGGGAAAGCCTGCGAACTGGCGGGGTCCCTCAAGCAGGATGTGTCAGCGGTTCTCATGGGTGAGAGGATGGAACATCTGGCTGAAACGCTGATCCAACACGGGGCTGATCATGTATATCTGGTAGAAGATTCTTGCCTGGCACAATACCGGGCCATCGCTTATACCACAGCCTTCGAGCAGTTGATCCGACGTTTCAATCCCAACATTTTGTTGATGGGGGCCACCCATATCGGCAGAGACCTGGCGCCGAGGGTGTCGCGTCGGGTGGCAGTGGGTTTGACCGCGGACTGTACCGAACTGACCATTGATCCGGATGAAAAGATCCTTCTGCAGACCCGGCCCGCCTTTGGCGGCAATATCATGGCCACCATCGCCAATCGATACTCCCGTCCACAAATGGCAACGGTTCGCCCCGGTGTCATGGAGCGAAAGGAACAACCTGAAAAAAGGGGAGATATCATTCGGGAAGCCCTTTCCATGAACGAACAGGACATTAAAACGAAAGTCCTTGAAATTGTCAGGGAGGCCAAAAAGAGAGGGGATTTGGGCAAGGCGAAAATTATTGTTGCCGGCGGAAGGGGTGTGGGTGACGTGGAAGGGTTCAAGGCCCTGGAAAAACTCGCCGACGTTCTGGGGGGCGAAGTGGCCGGTACCCGTGTTGCAGTGGAAGAGGGCTGGATCCCAGCGGATCGACAGGTGGGTCAGACCGGACAATCGGTCAGGCCCGAGCTTTACATTGCCTGCGGCATATCCGGGGCCATTCAGCATCGGGCGGGGATTGTGAATGCCCGCTACATTGTGGCCATAAACCGGGATGCAAGGGCACCGATTTTTCAGGTGGCCGACTGGGGTATTGTGGGGGATCTGCATGAGCTGGTGCCTGAAATGATGCGACAGTTGGAAGAGCTGAAAGCGCAAAGCTGAAAGGTGAAAGCAAACGATACGCATTAGCCGTTAGCTTTGAGCCTTGCGCTTTTTTGCTTTGAGCTTTAAAACGAGGGAGGAATGAATGCTTAGGTCGAACGCCGAAACAACCATCAGAAAAAGCATGGCCATGTTCGTGGACAATGAGGTGATTCCGCAGGCCAAGGAGATTGATGAATCCGGTGAATTCCCCAGGGCCATGTTTCAGGAGATGGCCAGGATGGGTGTATTTGGTCTCAGGTATCCCGAGAATGAAGGGGGCGCCGGCGGCAATACCACGCTTTTCTGCATTACCTGCGAAGAATTGGCCCGTGGACTCATGAGCCTGGCGGCCATCACGGCCATGCAGTCCCTCATGGGCACCAATTTTCTATTTCATCACGGAACCGATGAAATGCGGGAGAAGTATTTTCTGCCGGCCATGAGGGGTGAAAAAGTGGCGTGCTTCTGCTTAACAGAGCCTGAGGCCGGGTCCGACCTGGGGAATGTCAGCACCCGGGCCTTGAAAACCGACGACGGGTATCTCTTAAATGGCATGAAAACCTGGGTTACCAACGGACCGGTGGCCGATTTTTACACGGTGTTGATGCAGACGGATCCCGCAAAGAAATTCAGGGGCCTCAATTTTTTCTTTGTGCCCCGGGATACCCCCGGCTTTTCCTGCAGCAAACCCTTTGATCTCCTGGGAACCCGCAGCACCCCCATCTCCGAGGTCGCTTTTAAGGATTGCATGGTTCCCCATACCCATATGCTGGGGGCCGAGGGCAGGGGATTGAGCAACCTTTTGTCCATTCTGGCTGAAATTCGAACCATGACCGCGGCGCTCGCTGTGGGGCTCCAGCGTGCCGCCATGGATGATTCCATACAGTATGCCCATGAAAGGGCTCAGTTCGGACGTACCATCAGCAATTACCAGCTCATTCAGGCCAAGGTGGCCAATATGGCGGTGGATCTGGAAGCTTCCAGGCTGTTGACCTATAAAGCCTCCCGTATGGTTGATGAGAAGAAAGAGGCACTGAAAGAGGCCTCCATGGCAAAGTACTTCGCCACGGAAGCCGCCACCCGGGCCGGCGATCAGGCGACACGAATCCTGGGCGCTTACGCCTATTCCATGGAATATTCGGCCCAAAGATACTACCGGGACAATCGCTTTCTGCTATACGGGGGCGGGACCCACGAAATTCTGCAGCCCAATATTGCCAAGTGGGTGGGGTTGTAGGAATGCGGATTACGGATTTTGGAGTGCGGAATGAAAGAAGCGGAGGCATGGTTTGAGAGGTGTTGCTGATCAGAGAGAGCCGAACTTGAAGGCTTTTATGGCGTTGCCGGAACGGCGGTCCCTGGGGCAGTCTGTTTATGAAAACCTGAAAGAGGCCATTGTCGAGGGAACCCTTGTTTCTGAAAGCCGTGTGGTGGAAACCCGCTTGGCCGAAGCGCTGGGTATCAGCCGGACACCCGTTCGGGAAGCCATGCACAAACTGGAGCGGGAAGGGCTGCTTCGGCAAGACCCTAAGGGGGGGTTTTACGTCATCGGTCTGACCCGTGCGGATATTGAGGAGGCCTTCGGCATTCGAAGTGTATTGGAAAGCTATGCGGCCCGATTGGCAACGATCCGCCATCAGGAAGGAGAATTGGCCCCCCTGGAGGAAAAACTGGCGGATTACGAGGTCTGTCTGGAGCAGGGGCGGGTTGATAAACTGCCGAGCATCAATACCGATTTCCACGATCTTCTCTACGGACTGAGTCGAAGTCCTAAACTGGTGAAAATGATCAACGATATCCGGGTCCAGATATTCCGTTTCAGGCAGGTTATCCTTAAAATTGAAGCCATGGCCCGGGTCAGTAATAGGGATCATCGGCTGATGATGGTGGCCATCCGGGCCAGACAGACGGATCGTGTGGAGCAACTGGTGAGGGAACACATCCTACGTGGCCAGGACATTGTGCTGCGGGAATTTGATAAGTGAAATAGGGATCAAGGAGTGTAAGCCATATGGTAAAAAGAAAAATACGGGTGCTGCTGGCCAAGCCGGGTCTGGATGGCCATGACCGGGGGGCCAAGGTGGTTGCCCTTGCCATGAAGGAAGCGGGAATGGAGGTCATCTACACCGGGTTGCATCAGACCGTTAAGAGTATCGTGAACCAGGCCCTCCAGGAGGATGTGGATGTGATCGGTCTGTCTATTATGTCCGGCGCCCATATCCCCATTTGCACCAAGTTGGCGGGATTTATCCGGGAACAGGATCTTGAAGACAAGCTGCTGTTGGTGGGGGGCGTCATTCCCAACAGGGATATCCCGGTCTTAAAAGAGATCGGCGTGGACGGGGTATTTCCGGGCGGTGCGCTTTTTGAGGAGATCGTTTCGTTTATAGAAGAAAACGCACGGAACTAGGAGAAATCATGGGAGTCGCAACGTATATTAAAGACGAAAAGGACGCCATCCAGAAGGTCCTCTTGCAGTCGGGCATCGAGGTTAAACCCAGCTATACGCCGAAGGATCTTGAACGGGTGGGTTTCGATTATGAAACGGATCTGGGGGATACGGGAGAGTTCCCCTTTACCCGCAGCATCCACCCAGAGGGCTATCGAAGCCGGAGTTGGACGACCCGTCAGTACACGGGTTTTGGAACCCCTGAGGAAACCAATGAACGGTTCAAGCTGATGATCTCCCATGGGCAGAACGGGCTGAATGTGGCTTTTGACCTTCCCACCCAGATGGGATATGATTCTGATAATGAAATGGCGGAAGGGGAAGTGGGCCGTGTGGGAATGGCCATTGATTCCCTGAGGGATTTTGAGATTGCTTTCAAGGATATCCAGCTCAATCGCATCGGAACAGGGCTTACCATCAATGCCGTGGCCTCTATCATGCTGGCCATGTATCAGGCCATGGCGGAGAAATTCGGGTACAAAAAAACCGAGATTTCCGCCACGCCCCAGAACGATATCTTAAAGGAGATCGTGGGACGCGGGGCCTGGATCTATCCGGTGGAACCGGCGGTCCGGCTCATCGGGGACACCATTGAGTACGCCATGAAGGACCTTCCCCGTTGCAACCCCGTTTCCATCTGCGGTTACCACATCCGGGAATCGGGCTGTACCCCTGTCCAGGAGATTTCTTATGCCTTCATGATCGCTTTTGCCTACATGGATAATGTCATTTCGCGCGGGTACAAGGCGGAAGATTTTGTGGCGCGGTTTTCCTTTAACCTCAATATCTATGGAAACCTCTGGGAGACGGTGGCCAAGTTCAGGGCGGCCCGGAAGTTGTGGGCCAAGCTCCTGCGTGAAAGATACGATGTCCAGAACAAGAAAGCCCTTTTTCTTCGGGGGATTTTCGGCGGTGGCGGTTCGGGCATGACCAAGCAGCAGCCGGAAAACAATATCATGCGGGGGGCCTATTATGCCCTAGCGGCGGCACTGTCCGGTGCACAGACCACAGCCCTCTGCTCATTTGATGAGGCCTATACCATCCCCACGGAGCGGGCGGCGTTATTGTCTTTGAGGACTTTCCAGATCCTCATGGATGAAATCGGATTAAGGGATACGGTGGACCCCCTGGCCGGAAGCTATTTCGTGGAGACCCTCACCAAAGAGATGGAACAGAGGATCCTTGAGGAAATGGCAAAAGTGGATAAGGTGGGGGGCATGGTGGAAGCGGTTTCCAGTGGATATGTCCAGAGCGAAGTGGCACGCCAGGCCTATGAGTACGAAAAGAAGCTGCAGACCGGCGAAATCACCAAAGTGGGCGTCAACAAATACACCGAAGGTGTGGACATGGAAGTGGAACTTCATGAATACAATGATGAATGGGCCCAGCTGCAGATCAAAAGGTTGAAAGAACTGAAACGCGATCGCGACGGTGCGGCGGTCAACACGTCTATGAAAGCCCTTGAAAAAGCGGCCCGGGAGAAGCAAAATGTAATGCCTTATCTGGTGGAATGCTGTAAAAACTACGCCACGGTAGGCGAAATGGCCGATATTTTCAGGGAGGTTTTCGGCGAATATGTAGAACCGAATATATTTTAGTGGGGGCGCCCAGTTCAAAAATTGGGTCTTTCGCCCCTACGATTGACGCGAAAGGAGGTGAAACACCTTTTTGTCCACGGCGAACGCTGCTTCATAGCTATGAAACCCTTTTTAGAGGAGGTCTGAATTATGAAACGAAAAGTGGGATTTGTATTGGCCGGAATTTTTTTAGCCGCAATGTTCACCATTTCCTGGGCGCCTGTAACGGCTCAGGCAGCGCCCATTAAACTCACCTATGCTAACTTTCCCCCCGCACCCACCTTTCCCTGTGTGCAGATGGAACGGTGGAAAAAGGAAGTGGAGAAACGGACCAACGGAAAAGTGGCCGTCCAGACTTTCCCAGGTGGTACATTGCTGAAGGCGAAAGCCATGATGGATGGGGTCATCAACGGTGTGGCGGATATCGGCTGCATTTGCATGGCTTATCAGCCGGGCCGTTTTACCATCACGAACGCCACGGCCCTTCCCCTGGGCCTTCCCAATTCGGAAGTGGCCAGTCTGACCCTGTTGGATCTTTACAAAAAATATCAGCCCAAAGGGTTCAAAAAGGTGAAAGTGCTCACCATGTTTACCACGGCCCCCTCCAATATCATGAGCAAAATCCCCATCAAGACCCTTCAGGAATTGAAAGGCGTGCCCATTCGTGCCTCCGGCGGTGCGGCACAGATCCTTAAGGCCTGGGGTGCCACCCGGGTGGGAATGCCCATGCCGGAAACCCCCGAAGCCTTGCAGAAGGGCGTGGTCAAAGGCCTGTTTTCTTCCCTGGAAGTGATGAAAGATTTCAAATTTGCAGAATTGTGCAAATATGTCACCATGACACAGACCCCTGTTTATCCCTTTGCCGTGGTCATGAACATGGACAAATGGAATTCACTGCCCAAGGATGTTCAGAAGGTTTTCGATGACCTGGTCGTCGAGCAGGCCAAATGGACCGGCACCTATATGGATCAGCATGTGAAAGATGCCATGGCCTGGTCCGTCAAGACCCAGGGTGTGACGGTTTTTGACCTGTCGGGTGCTCAGAAAGCCAAATGGGACGGCCTCCTTACGCCCATCACCGCCAAGTGGATCAAGAGCAATGCCGCCAAAGGTCTTCCGGCCCAGGCCATTGTGAACGACATTCGATCCTTTGCCAAGAAGTACGAAGGAAAATAGCCCTGAAAACCGAACTGTAGGGGCGCCCAAGTTTAATCTTTAGGCCCAATTTTGAACTGGGCGCCCCTACCGGGGAAATCGGTATGTTGATTCTGGATCGGATAAATCACTATATAAATCTGGTTCTCATGGGGATTGCCGGATTGTTTCTGGTGGCCATGATCGGTCTGACCTGCGCCAATGTTTTCCTGCGTCTGGCATGGATTCCCGTTGCCGGTACCTTTGAACTGATGGGCTACTTTGGCGCCGTCATTACGGCCTTCGCCATGGGCTTTACGCAAATCAGGAAAGGTTACATTGCCGTGGATATTGTCGTCCTGGGGTTTTCGAAAAAAGTCCGGAATATCTTGAATGCCGTTAACGCATTTATCTGTACCGTGTTTTTCGTACTGGCCACCTGGCAGATTTCCAAATATGCGGCGAACCTCTCTGAGACCGGGGAAGTCACGGAGACGCTACAGATTATCTATTATCCTTTTGCCTATGCGGTGGCAGTGGGATGCGGCGCGCTGGCCCTGGTTTTTTTCGTTGAATTTCTAAAAACCCTGGTTCCCGGGAAGGAGGATGGCAAATGAGCCTGACCCTGGTCGGTGTTATGGGCATTATCCTTCTCATTGCCGTGCTCTTTTTTCTGGGCATGCCGGTGGGTTTTGCCATGGCCATTGTGGGCTTTGTCGGTTTCTGGTATGTGGTATCATTCAATGCCGCCATCAACATGGTAGGGGCCGATATCTGGGGCACATTCTCCAAATACGGTCTGACGGTGATCCCACTGTTTATTTTTTTGGGATATCTGGCATTTAACGCCGGCATTGCGGAGCGGTTGTACAATGCCGCCTACAAGTGGTTCGGCCATTGGAGGGGAGGGCTGGCCATCGCCACCATCGGGGCGGACGAGCTGTTTGCGGCCATCTGTGGTTCCAATACGGCAACGGCTGCCACCATGGGCAAGGTGGCTCTGCCGCAGATGCAGAAATTCAATTATGATCCCCGGTTGAGTTCCGGGACCGTGATAACCGGCGGAACCCTGGGGACGATTATGCCCCCCAGCGTTGTGCTCATCGTTATCGGCCTTCAGACGGAACAGTCCATCATAAAACTGTTTCTGGCGGGCATTCTGCCTGCGGTGTTGCTGGGCATTCTGTTTATCCTCACTATTATTGTGCTTTGTCGAATCAATCCGGAATTCGGTCCGGCAGGGCCCAAGGCAAGCTTCAAGGAAAAGATCGTTTCCCTTCTGGGGGTGATCGAAGCGGTCATTATTTTTGTGCTCGTTATCGGCGGCCTCTATGCGGGTCTCTTTACCCCCACGGAAGCCGGCGCTGTGGGCGTTTTCTTTGCCCTGGTGGTGACCATTGCCACGGGAAGGTTGACCTTTGAAGGATTCATCAACTCTGTTACCGAATCGCTGAAAATTTCGGCGATGGTTTTTTTTCTGGTGACCGGCGCCATTATTTTCGGCCGGTTTCTGGCCGTAACCCGCCTCCCCTTTGCCATAGCCGAGTTTGCTTCTTCCCTGCCGGTCTCCCCCTACGTGATCCTTGCGTTTATTTTACTGATCTATCTCATCGGCGGGTGCTTCGTGGATTCCCTGGGTTTTCTGGTTTTGACCATCCCGATTTTTTTTCCGTTGGGAATGGCCCTGGGGTTTGATCCCATCTGGTATGCCATTATCCTCACCATGGTGACCACCATGGGGGCCATCACGCCGCCGGTGGGCGTGAACATCTATGTGGTCAAAGCCCTGGCACCGGATATCGAGTTGAGTACCATGTTCAAGAGCGTCAGCTTCTTCCTGATTGCCTGTATCGTGTGCATCATCATTCTGATCATTTTTCCCGATATCGTCCTTTTTATCCCGGAAATGGCCCGGTAATCATCATTTTTTAATGCAACCATTATTGAGGTAGGCGAAACATGACCCAAACCTTCATGCCCCGTGTCAAGACAGCAGAAGAACTGAAAGCCCATCAGCTGAAGGGCCTCCAGTGGACCGTTCGTCATGCGTACGAAGGCTCCCCGGTTTACAGGGCCAGGCTCCAAGAAGCAGGGGTTCACCCGGAGGACATCCGTTCCCTGGAAGACCTGCAACGTCTTCCCTTTACCACGGCCAATGATCTGAAGGAAGGGTACCCCTTCCCATTGCTCTCGGTTCCCTTTGACCGGGTTGTTCGCATGCATGCATCTTCGGGCACCACCGGAAAAAGAAAAGTGCTCTGCTATACCCAGAAAGATATTGACGATTGGACCCACTTTTTCGCCCGGTGTTATGAAATGGCGGGGCTATCTCCTGAAGACCGGGTCCAGATTGCCGTGGGGTACGGCATATGGACTGCCGGCATCAGCTTTCAACTGGGCTGCGAGGCCTTTGGCGCCATGGCTGTTCCGGTGGGACCCGGAAACCTGGACATGCAGTGCCAGTTCCTGGTGGATTTTAAGAGCACGGTCATGTGCTGTACCGCGTCCATGGGCCTGTTGATGGCCGAAGAAATTCACCGTCGCGGCATCAGGGAACAAATTGCACTTAAGAAAATGATTTTCGGGTCGGAGCGGGCCAGCGATGCCATGCGGGACCGGATTCAGACCCTTCTGGGTGTGGAACATATGTTTGACATCCCCGGCATGACGGAACTTTATGGTCCGGGTACGGGGCTGGATTGTTCCTATCACACCGGCATACATTACTGGGCGGATTACTATATCCTGGAGATTCTGAATCCCGATACCTTGGAACCGGCCCCTACAGGTGAAATCGGCGAAATGGTGGTGACGACGCTCAGCAAAGAGGCCGTGCCGCTGATCCGATACCGAACCCGGGACCTCACCCGGATGATTCCGGGGCGTTGCCCCTGTGGTTCCGTCCTGCCAAGGCACGACCGGTTGCTGGGACGCTCCGACGACATGATCATTTTCAGGGCCGTCAATATCTATCCCGGCCAGGTGGATCACGTGTTATCCGGCATTGAAGGGCTCGGCAGTGAATACCAGATTATTGTGGACCGCAAGGAAGACGGTCGGGACTACATGCGCATCAAGGTTGAAGGGGCCCAAGGTGGAGACGCAACTCAGTTTGAGGACTTGGCAAACCGGATTTCCCGGGAAGTCAAAAAACAGATCATGGTGAGCGCCGGGGTGGAGATAGTGGCATACGGCATCCTGCCGCGGTCGGAGAGAAAGAGCCAGCGGGTGTTTGACAACCGGGAAGAATAATACGGAGAGAACGGATGAAACGTTACGCATATTACCAGCCCAAAAGCCTGGATGAGGCCTTCGGGTTGATGAAAAAATACGAAGGACAGGCCCGATATGTGGCGGGCGGTACCGATGCCATGATACGGGTTAAACAGAAACTCTGGCAGCCCGAAGCCCTGATTTCCCTTCGATGGATTGAAGAATTGTGCGGGATCAAGAAAACCGGGACTTTTAAGGCCCGGGGCCTGAGATTCGGCAGTATGACCCTGTGGCGGGAGGTTGAAACGAATTCCTTTGTGCAAAAACACCTACCCGCCTTGGCGGAGGCCGCAAGCCAGGTGGCCAATCCCCAGATTCGGAATGTGGCCACTTTGGGCGGAAACCTCTGCAATGCGGCGCCTTCGGCTGACGGGGCCCCGCCGTTGATGGTGATGGAGGCGGTGTTGACCATTGCGGGTCCGGATGGTGTAAGGGATGTGTCCATTTTGGATTTTTTCCAGGGTCCAGGGCAGCACTGCATGGGATCTGCCGAGGTGCTGACAGCGATCACCATTCCCGAGATGCCAGTGCACACTGGCATGGCGTTTCTCAAATCCGGCCGGGTGAGCCAGGACATTGCCCTTGCCAATGTGGCGGTATGTGTGCAGATGGAGAACGGGGTTTGTATAAAGTGCCGTGTTTCGGCCGGGGCCGTGGGGCCCGTACCCATGAGGCTTCAGGGTGTGGAAGCCTTTGCAGAAGGAAGAGAGATCACATCGGATCTGCTTCTGGAAATCCAGGATAAGGCAGCCGGTGAAGTGACCCCCATCACCGATGTGCGATCCACCGAAATTTATCGCAGAACCGTTACCGGCGTAATGGTGAAACGGGCATTGGAGCAAGCCCTTGAACAGATTAAACAGAAAACCGAAAATCAGGATGTTGCCGTTTCCGACAGTGAGACGAGCCATATGGATCGTGCACAACCCACTGTGGGGCTCTACGATTCCCCCCTTCGAAAGTTGATCCGTTTCAATTTGAATGGACATGATGTGGAAGCTGAAGTGGCAAGCCATAAGAGGCTTTCAAATGTTTTGCGGGACACCTTCGGATTTACCGGGACCAAGGAAGGTTGCGGCCAGGGGGAGTGCGGTGCCTGTACGGTTCTGGTGGATGGGGAAAGTGTTAATTCATGTCTCTACCCCGCATTTGAAGTGGATGGGAAAACCGTAACCACCATTGAAGGCCTTGTGGGTGAGGGGAACCGATTGGATCCCATACAGGCGGCGTTTGTGGAAAACGGCGGGATTCAATGCGGTTTTTGTACTCCCGGCATGATTATGAGTACCAAGGCCATGTTGAAACAAAACCCTCACCCAACGGAAGAAGAGATTCGAAAAGGTATTTCCGGAAATCTCTGCCGGTGCACCGGGTATGTGCAGATTGTTGAGTCCATCAAGCAGGCGGCTTTGAAAGATGAAAAGGGTGAGGAGGTGCGAATATGAGCCAGTTTAGTTTTATCGGTACGGAAGCCCCCAGGCCCGATGCCCCGGACAAAGCGGCCGGAAAGGCCATGTATATCCATGATATGACGCGCCCCGGAATGTTGTACGGCAAAATTAAATTCAGTGATCGTGCCCATGCGAAAATCAAACATATCGATACGTCCAGGGCCGAGAAGTTGCCGGGGGTCCGGGCGGTTATTACCGGCTATAATACACCGGAGATCCGAATCGGATTCATCAAGGATAATTTTGCCCTGAAACGGGACAAGGTCAGGCAGTTCAGGGATGAAGTGGCGGCCGTTGCGGCAACGGACCCGGACATTGCAGCGGAAGCCATTGATCTTATTCGGGTGGAGTACGAGGATCTTCCGGGCGTTTTTACGCCCACGGAGGCCCTTGAGATAGATTCGCCCATCGTCCATGAAACGGATCTTAAAGGACGGCCCAAGGCGGATAACATCGTTCCGATGCCGTGGAAATTCGAAACCGGTGACGTCCTAAAGGCCAGGGATGAAGCCGCTTATGTGGTGGAGGAACATTATACAACACCGCTGATACAACAGTCCTGCATGGGGACCGCCGGCTGCATTGCGGAGTTTGATCTCCAGAGCAACCTGATCATCCGCACCAAAACCCAGATCCCTTTTCTGGCCCAGAACGATTTCAATCAGGCCCTCAGGGATATGGGTCTCAAGGGGAAAAAAAGCAGGGTCATTGTTCCCACCCTGGGGGGATCGTTCGGTACGGGTCTGGACACCCACAGCTATGAATTCATCTCCATCCTTCTGGCGTATAAGACCGGCAGGCCGGTGAAAATCGTCTTGAGCCGTGAAGAGGAATTTACGGCCCTGTCGCCCCGTCAGCCCACGGAAACCCATATTATCCAGGGGTGCGACAAAAACGGCAAAATGGTGTTGCGGGACATCCGAATGATTCTGGACAACGGGGCGTACACGTCCTGGGGCGCCACCACGCCCAGTGTCATGATGGTTCCCGCCTCTTCCATTTACCGGGTGCCCAACGTGTTTTTTAAATCAACCATTCTTTACACCAACAATACATACTGTCAGGCCATGCGGGGGTACGGGAATCCACAGGTGGCCTGGGCCATGGAAAGCAACATGGACCAACTGGCTGAAGCGGCCGGCATTGACCCCTTTGAATTCAGGAGAATCAACAGCAACATCCCCAATGAAACCACCCCCATGGGCCTCAAGGTTTCCACCTGCGGCATGAAGGAATGTTTGGACTCGGTGGCTGAAAAGCTGGACTGGAAGTCCATTTGCGGAAAGAGCGATCTGAAACGCGGGTCAGCCAATGTGTGTACTACCCTTGTGGGAAGCACACCGGCAAAAGCACGGGGTGTGGGCATGGCGGCCCTGTTTCATGTGGGCGGTTCCGGCCGGGTATACCGGTCCGACGGCTCCGGCATCATTTTAAAGATTGATGACTTCGGAGACGTTTCCGTGGTGTCCGGTGGTGTGGAAATGGGACAGGGGTTTGATTCGGCCCTGGCCCTGGCCACGGCGGAGGCCCTGGGGGTCACTGAAGACCGTGTGAAAATTGTAACAGGCGACACGGCCACCTGCCCCTGGGATGTGGGGACCCACGCCAGCCGGGGGGCCTTTACGGCATGTAATGCCAGCATCATGGCGGCTGAAAAAGCCCGGAAAAAGATCTTTGAGATGGCCAGTGAGCATTTTATGCTCCGCGTCAAAAGTCGCATGAAAAGGATGAAACGGAAGGACCCGGATTTTGAGATCCCCGATCTGGATTACGAGACCATTTTCGATCCTTCCGATTTCGACATGAAAAAAAACCGCATTTTTCTGAAATTGGAACCTGATGACCCCGATCTTCACGTGACCCTGGAAGAGATCCTCCGGGCTGCCCACTACAAGGAACAGGGAACCATGGTCATCGAAGAAGCCTTTTACGATCCGCCGAACCAGATGCTGGATCCCCGGACGGGTCGTGGCAACATGAGTTCCACTTACATCGTCGGCGCCCAGGGAGCCGTGGTGGAAGTGGATCTTGAAACGGGAAAGGTGGATATCCTGAAAGTGGCGGCAGCCCACGACGTGGGCCAGGTGTTGAACCAGCAAACCATCAAGGGGCAGATTTACGGGGCCCTGGCCCAGGGGATCGGGTACGCCCTGTCCGAAGAATATAAAACCCATGAGGGGCGCAATCTGAACCCCAATTTTCTGGATTACAAAATTCTCTCGGCCCCGGATCTCAATTTTCCCATTGAGATTGATTGTATCGAGACCCACGATAAAACGGGTCCTTTCGGTGCCAAAGGGGTGGGTGAACCGGGGCTGGTGCCCACTGCGCCCGCCATCGGCAATGCGGTGTATGATGCCATCGGCGTTCGTATTCGGGACCTGCCCATCACGCCCGAGAAAATAATGGCCGCATTGAATCAAAAGTAGGGGCAACCCCCCGTGGTTGCCCTTTGAACCCCACGTGGTTGCCCTTTGGAGGAAGCCTGCATGTCTGAAAAAATATACCGGCTGGGCTGCGATATCGGCGGCACATTCACCGATTTTGTCCTGCTTAATGACCGGACCGGGGAACTCACCATCAACAAATGTCTGACCACGCCCAGCGATCCGTCCGATGCGGTGGAGTACGGTATAAGGCAATTGGATAAGATGGTCCCCGGTTTTGTGAAAAGCCTGGACGAGGTGATACACGGCACCACCCTGGTGATCAATTCCATCATTGAACGAAAGGGCGCCAGAACCGGTTTGATTACCACCCGGGGGTTCAGGGATGTGCTGGAACTGGGTCGTGAGATCCGTTACGCCCCTTATGACGTGTTCGCTGAATTCCCAAAACCCCTGATTCCCCGAAGCCTTCGGTTTGAAGTGGATGAACGGTTGCGGAGCGACGGCACGGTGCTGAAGCCGCTTAACCCGGATGAGGTGCGGCGCGTGGTGCGGGAAATGTTAGACGCCGGGGTGGAATCCATCGCCGTCTGCCTCATGAACTCTTTTGAAAACCCGTCCCATGAGCAGACCGTCAAAGAAATCATTTTGGAGGAAGCACCGGATATTTCCGTGTGTATTTCCTATGAGGTCCTGCCCCAGATCCGGGAGTATGAACGGACCAGCACCACGGCCACCAACGCCTATGTGAAGCCGCTCACGGGAAAATATCTCTACAAACTGGCCAAAAGGCTGGCGCAACTGGGTTCCACCGGTAAACTGTTCATTATGCTCAGCAGCGGCGGCATTACCTCCATCAAGACGGCGGCCGAATTCCCGGTGCGGATCATTGAATCGGGCCCTACCGCAGCGGTCATCTCCGGTCAGTATTACGGAAAACTCTTTAATATCCCTGAGATCTTCTGCTTTGACATGGGGGGCACCACCGCCAAATCGTGCCTTATTCAGGGGGGGGTCGCCAGTGTGGTGCCCACCTTTGAGGTGGGTCGGGTGCAGCGGTTCATGAAGGGGAGCGGCCTGACCATCCAGGTGCCGGTGGTGGATTTAATGGAGATCGGTGCCGGCGGCGGCAGCATCGCCCAGGTGAGCCGCCTGGGCACCCTTCAGGTGGGGCCCGAGAGTTCCGGTGCGGAACCCGGACCCATCTGCTACGGCAGGGGCGGAAATTTACCCTGCGTCACCGATGCCGATCTTGCTTTGGGATATCTGGATGCGGAGTATTTTCTGGGCGGCGAGATGAAGCTGGATAAAGATGCCGCCATGGAAGGCATTGAAAGGACAATCGCCGAACCGCTGAAGGTTTCTGCTGTGCAGGCGGTCTGGGGCATTCACGACCTCATCAACGAAACCATGGCCGGTGCCGCAAAGACCCATATCGCCGAAAAGGGGGGCAACCCCAAACTGGTGACGGTCATCGCATTCGGCGGGGCGGGCCCCGTACATGCCTACGGGCTCACCCGGAAACTGGGCGCCAAACGATTGATTGTGCCCCCCAATGCGGGGGTGGGTTCCGCACTGGGGTTTTTTACGGCCCCCAGAGCCTTTGATCTGGTCAGGAGCCACAAAAGCGCGCTTCTGGAAACGGATTTTTCGGAAATCGAAGAGATTTTTTCCCGTATGGAAACTGAAGGTACCCGGACTCTGGAAGCGGGCGGGGAAAGTGAAGGGATTTGCTTTGAGCGGTCCGTGGATGTACGGTTCGTGGGCCAGGGGTCGGAAACCAACGTGTCCGTTCCGGAAGGGGATTTTTCCCGCATTGATCCCCAGGAGATCCGCAAACGGTTTGATCAGGTCTATGAAAAGCTCTATGGACGGACCTATCCCGATTCCGCCGTGGAATTCATCAACTTCAAAGTCCGGGCCTCCCTGCCGGAACGCCTTTTGAAATTGCCTGAGCTTAAAGAGAGTGAATACACCCTGAAAGATGCCGTCAAAGGTGAACGCCAGGCCTACTCCGGTATTGCGGGAACGTACGTCCCCCATACGGTGTATGACCGGTATAAACTGAACAACGGCGCCCAATTTCGAGGACCCGCTATCATTGAAGAACGGGAATCCACCCTGATTGTGGGCGAGGATGCCTCTGTTTCCGTGGACAAATACGGGTTTTTGTGGATTGAATTGGATGGTCGGGAATAGGGTGCAGGGGGCAGTTGTCAGGGTGCAGTCTTAAATTCATAGCTAGTTTTTCTGCACCCTGCCCCCTGACAACTGCACCCTGGAAACTTTTACGCAAAGAGGGAGGAAACCATGGGGCATTTTGATCCCATCACCATCGAAATACTCTGGCGAAGGCTGATCTCCATTGTGGATGAGGCGGACAGCGCGGTCGCACGTACAGCCTTTTCAAGCCTGTTAAGGGACGCACACGACTATACCTGCATGTTTACGGACCGGAAAGGGCGTGAGCTTGCTCAAGGCTCTTTTGCCACACCCGGGCAGTCCGGTGCCATGGCGCTTGGCATCAAGAAACTGGTCACCCGGATACCTGAAAACAGCTACCGTGAAGGGGATGTTTATATTACCAATGATCCGTGGGCCCTGGCCGGGCACCTCAATGACGTATGCGTGTTCAACCCTATTTTTCATAAAGATGAACTGACCGCTTTTACGGCCTGCGTGTTCCACCATTCGGACATCGGCGGCCGTGTTGCTTCCGATAATCATGATGTTTATGAGGATGGTCTTTTTATCCCTCTGGTGAAACTCTATGACGCGGATCGGATTAATGAATCCGTGGTGGAGATGATCAAATGGAACGTGCGGACCCCGGACGAGGTGATCGGGGACATCCGAAGCCAGATCGCCGCCAACCATGTGTGTGCGGAAAAAATATCCCAGATGCTGGACGAGTACCGGTTGGAGGGTCTGGACCATCTGGCCGATGAAATCATCCACCGCACGGAAAAAAGCATGCGGGAAGCTATTTTGAAAGTCCCCGACGGCGTCTATAGGTCGGAAGGGATTATTGAGCAGATGGAAGGGAAGGACGATATCGTCATCAAGGCCGGCGTGCATGTTAAGGAGAGCGATATCATGGTGGATCTTGCCGGGTCTTCCCCTCAGGTGGACTGGGGCGGCAATGTGGTCTACAATTTTACCTACGCCTATGTGTTCATGGCCATGAAAAGCATGTTCGACCCGGACATCCCCAACAACGACGGCTGTACCGCGCCCATCAGTATGGAGGCGCCCCTCGGGAGCGTTGTCAACTGCAAATTCCCGGCGGCTGTGGCGGCCCGCATGCAGATCGGCCATTTCATCACCGAGATCATCTACCGGGCCATGGCCGACGTGCTGCCGGACCGGGTGATTGCCGGCAGCGGTGGAACGCCCGCCAATATGAATGTGCTCTACGGTAAACACGGGGATGGACGTCCCTGGCATTCGGTGCGGATCAGGGGCGGGGGTATGGGGGCCAGCGACCGGGCTGATGGCAACTACGTCTATATCTTTCCCGCCAACGGAGCCAACACCCCGGTGGAGATTTTTGAGAGCGACACCCCCCTCATTGTGGAAAAACGGGAACTGATGACGGACTCCGGTGGCATCGGCCGCATGAAGGGTGGTCTGGGAAGGCGTATGATTTTGAGAATCCCGGACGATGCCTACGCGCCCCTTCCGCCGGTGAATCTGGGGATTCAGTCCGGACGGCACCAGTATGCCCCCGAAGGTCTGTTTGGCGGCGGTGAAGGTGCCAAGGCCACATTTCTTGTGAACGGCAAACCCGGAAACCCTTACGGCCTCAGCCAGTTGAAACCGGGCGATGTGGTGACCATGGACGCGGCGGGGGGCGGCGGGTATGGTGAGCCGCTGGAACGTGAAGTGGCGAGGGTGGAGACGGATGTGCGGGAGGGGTATGTGAGCCTTCAGGCGGCTAAAGAAAGTTACGGGGTGATCATCGATCCCGCAACGGGCCTTGCCGATGGGGCGGCAACCGAAAAGAGACGGGAGGCCATGAGGGGGGATCGGAAGACGTCCATTTAGGCTTATCGTGTGTAGCATATTTCCATAGATACATCCGATTCTCAGCTGCCTTCCTGTGAGGATCATCTTTACTGTGATTCTGAATGCCCAATCGAGGCATACGTCTCAATAAAAAGTTCGTTGTGGCACGATATATGCTTTTTAGAATGGTAAAACCAGAAAAGGATTAAACCCGGATCAGTTGACCCTTGGCAGGCAAATAAGGATGGACCCATTAAGATTCTCGAATACCCGCCTCCTCGGACTGGATATTGTCTTTCGGAAAATGACTGCTGAGTATTTTCTAGATGATCTTTTCAGCGGCAACATCCGACTCGGTCACCAGATCAATTTCCCCCTTCTTACCGATGTTGCGAACATCTCCAAACTTCTGCTTCAACAGCTCACCGGCAGATCTTGCAGCCCTGCTCCCTATTTTTTGCTCAATTTCATACATGATCCATCTTCCCAATCAAATTCAATCTGAAACTATCCATATTGGTCTGTTTTGATAACTTTGGTTGGGCGATATGTCAAGGGTACCGAGGTGGGCGTTTCAATTTTTGTTGAAAAAGACACCCGAATTCTTTAACGTGACAGATCGTGTTTCTCAGGGAGACGGAAGAACAAAGCAATGGAAACCAACAATATTCTCATTATCGACGATGAACGGGTCATCTGCAACGGGTGTCAAATGGCACTCATGGATGCAAACTATTCAGTTGACATCTGCATGAACGGCCGGGCCGGCCTCGATGCCATCCTGAAAGGTGCTTACGATGTGGTCCTTTTGGACATGAAGCTGCCGGATCTGGGCGGCATGGAAATCCTGAAGAGTGTTGCAAAGGAAAAACCGGGCGAGCACATTATTGTCATGACAGGGCATTTTTCCGTGCAAAACGCCGTTGAAGCTATGAAATCCGGCGCATTCGATTATCTGACAAAACCTTTCTCCGACGATGAACTTTCCATTGCAGTCAAGAAGGCCCTGGAGAGCAAACGCTTAAAAGAAGAAAACCTCTCTTTACGGCAACAGCTTTCCGAGCGCTTCAATTTCAGGAACATCATCGGAGAAAACAGTAAAATCCTCAAAATATTTGAAGGGATTGAAAAAGTGGCCCCCACCGACAGCACAGTCCTCCTGTGTGGTGAGAGCGGAACGGGAAAGGAACTCTTTGCCAGAGCCATCCATGCCCGCAGCAAAAGAGCCGCCGCCCGTTTTTTGGCCGTGGACTGCGGTACGTTCTCTCCATCCCTGTTGGAAAGTGAGCTATTCGGGCATATCAAGGGCGCATTTACCGGTGCTGTCAAGGATAAGGCGGGCATTTTTGAGATGGCCAATCACGGGTCTTTATTTCTCGATGAGGTGGCTAACCTGGACATGACAACTCAGGCCAAACTCTTGAGAGCCCTGGAAACCCATGAATATAAGCCGGTGGGGGGCAACCGGTTGAAAAAGACGGATGTCCGGATTATCGGCGCCACCAATCGGGATCTTAAAACAATGGTTGACGACGGCAAATTCCGGGAAGATTTTTTCTATCGCTTAAACGTCTTCCCAGTCTTTATTCCTCCGCTTCGGGAGAGAAAAGATGATATCCCGAGGCTGTTATACCACTTTCTGAGAATGTACTGTCTCCAGGTTGAAAAATCCATCGACGGGTTTTCAGACGATACCCTCGAATTCTTGATAAACCATGACTGGCCAGGCAATGTTCGCCAGCTCAAGAATGTGGTCGAACGTCTGGTCATCATGGCCGATGGCAAGATTCTGAGCTATGGGAACCTCACGGATCATCTGGAGGCTGATCGGAATCAGACCCGCAGTACAATTCCTGAAACATTGGATGAACTCAAATCCGTCAAACAAGACATGTTGGAAAAGCAGTATGGTCAAATTGAACGTACCTTTCTTCAAAAAGCCCTTTCGGGTGCTCAAGGGAACATCACCCAGGCATCTAAACGCGTGGGAATGCAGAGATCCAATTTTTCAGCCCTCATGAAAAAACATCACCTGTCGGCAAACACAACTGAACGAAATTAGAGAGAACCGGTCAGAACAGGCTCCGTATAACATCCCATACGACCGTATAATTATTCATACACTCATAAGTGCCTGAAGTAGAACGACTAAGTAATTTAAGGGGTGCACTGTACATATAAATATTCATACGTCCTAACCTTTTCCCGCCCAAATCCGCCTTTTCCTTCATCTGACACAAGTGTTTGATATTCAACTGTAATCTAGCAGTTATACGTTTCATTGTGCAGCTTCATGGTTTTGGCATAACTATTGCTCATTCAAAATGTCAAACATCGGTGGCATCAGTTTCAAAAATCAAAACTTTCTAAGACACCCACTAGGAGGGATCGCAATGGAAAAATTACAGGAAATCAGACCGACTCAGAAAAAAATATCGCCCCACATCCTAGTGATGGAAGATGACGCCAACGTGGCTAGGGGCCTTGAGATGGTATTGACCGAAGAGGGGTATGCTGTCAATCTGGCAGGTACAGGCGCTCTTGCTTTGGAGGCTTTCAAGCAGAAACGCTATGATCTGCTGGTTGCGGATCTCAGGCTGCCGGATATCGACGGCATGGAGGTGATTAAAAAGGTCAAGGCGGAAAAACCTGAAACGGAAGTCATCGTGATTACCGGATATGGCACCGCTTCCATTGCGGTGGAGGCTATGAAGCTAGGGGCCCATGACTTCCTGCCTAAACCCTTCACAGAAGAGCAGATCAAAGCGAGTATCAGTGATGCACTGAAGGTTTATGTGGCGGAAACGGCTGAAGCCTTCACCCGGGAAACCGGCGTAGCGGAAGAAAAGCTTATCCAGAAGCGGGAGGTCATCCAGGCATTGAACCGGACAGCCGAGGATGGAGATTTCTGGCGCGATTTGATGAAAAACGGATCCGCGGCATTGGAGAACTACGATCTTTCAAGCGAAGCAAAAGCAGCGATTGCATTGGGCGATTTGAACTGGATTAATGAGAATGTCGGGGAACTTACCCAAAAACAGTTGATGTTCATTTACAAACGCCTGGAGCGGGAGGCATGGTAATCCGAGTAGCGGCATATTTCGCGGATTAATCGTCAAGTGGAAACGTAAGTTTTCCGGAACGGATGCGCTGGTGATTAAAAAAGGTGATATTCCATGACCCCCACAACAAAGTTTGAAAGCTATTTTCACGTTCTCAGGGATGTCATCCGGGCTATGCATTCCATCACCGACCTCCAGGAAGTGCTTGATATCGTGGTAACCAAAACCACCGGCGTTCTAGACGCCAGAGGCGCCCTGCTCAGAATTCTAAACAAGGAAACCAACCAGTTCGAGGTGAGGGCGGCCTGCGGATTCGGCGAGCGGTATCTCACAAAGGGACCCGTCAGCACCGAAACGCTGCTGTCAATCCAGTCTGAACCGGACAAGGTCTACATTATCACGGACATCCTGAATGCCCCCAGGGTTGAATATCCCCAGGAAACATGGAACGAAGGGGTGCGCATGATGGTCGACATGCCCCTTGCCATCCGTGAACCCATGGGGCTTATCCGCATATATTTCACCCAGCAACGTGAGTTTTCAGATGATGAGCTGGATTTTATCAAAACCGTTGCCATGCATTGTGCCTGCGTGATCGAGAGGGTGCAGCTGATAGAAAATCAACAGACCCGCTTCAATCACCTGGCCACCCAGATGGAAAAAAGATCGTCCCTGGGCAGAATGGCCGCCGGTATTGCGCATGAAATCAATAATCCTCTGACCGGCATTCTGCTCTATAGCTCCAACCTGAGCAAAAAAGTCCCGAAAGGCGGCCGCCTTGAAGAAGGTCTGAGTATTATCATCAAAGAGACCCAGCGGTGCAAAACCATTATCCAAGGCCTACTCGACTTCGCGCGCGAACAGGAACCCGAAATGACTCCAGTAGATATAAATGATATTATGGAATCGGCACTGGGGATTGTAGAAAATGAGTTTCATCTTCGGCATGTGCGGATCAAAAAGGCTTTGTCCGAAGACATGGTCAACACATTTCTGGACAAAAACCAGATTGAGCAGGTATTCATCAACCTTCTCCTCAATGCTCTCCAGGCTGTGGACGACAGGGGTCTGGTCACGGTCCAAAGTGCCGTGGACGGGAAAGCCAGGCGTGTCCATGTGGAGATTGCCGACAACGGCTGCGGGATTGCCGCAGAAAACCTCAAACGGATTTTTGAACCCTTTTTCTCCACGAAAGCGGATGGGACAGGGCTGGGACTGGCGGTCAGCTATGGCATTGTGAGGAATCACAAGGGCAATATTCAGGTTTTCAGCGAACCGGGCCAAGGGACCCTTTTCGTTGTTGAATTTCCCATGCTGCCTTCCAAGTCCCTGGAGTAGCATCAGTCATGAACCCGCTGAATCTGAATATCCTGGTCATTGACGATGAAAATGTTATCTGTGATGCCTGTCACCTGGTACTGACGGAAAAGGGTCATACGGTTGAATATTGCAAAACAGGCGAAACCGGTTTGCGTGCCATGGAGCAAACCGGATATGACCTCATTCTGCTGGACATGAAACTGCCCGATATGGATGGAATGGAGATCCTTGAAACCATCAGAGAGGAGATGCCCGGGTTGCGCGTTATTGTCATGACAGGGTATTCCACCATGTCAAATGCGGTTCAGGCTATGAAACTGGGAGCGGTCGATTATCTTTCAAAACCGTTTACCGATGATGAACTGTTGGAATCGGTTGAAAAGATTTTTCCAGGGAGCCAGTGAAAAACTTAGAAGGGAGTAATTACATGAAAAACAATAACCAAAACAGACAATTACGGGGTTCCGTTGTGGTGGTTGGCGGAGGGATCGCCGGAATGCAGGCGGCCCTGGATATGGCGAACTCGGGCTTTTACGTCTACATGATTGAGAAATCACCGGGAATCGGCGGGGTCATGGCCCAGTTGGACAAAACATTCCCCACCAACGATTGTTCCATGTGAATCCTGGCGCCGAAACTGGTCGAGGTCGGCCGGCACATCAATATCGAATTACTGACGCTCAGCGAAATCAAAGACATCTCCGGAAAAGAGGGGGATTTCAGCGTAAACGTTATCGGCCATCCGCGATATGTGGACATGGACAAATGTATCGCCTGCGGCACCTGCGCTGAAAAATGTCCGAAAAAAGTGGATGACGTCTACAATGAGGGGCTGATCAAGCGCAAAGCCATATATGTACCCTATTCCCAGGCAGTACCCCTCAAATACGTCATCGACAAAGATAATTGCATCTATTTCAAAAAGGGAAAATGCAGGGCATGCGAGAAATTCTGTCCGGCGGGGGCCATTAATTTTGATGAAAAAGAGACGGAAATCACCTTGAATGTGGGTTCCCTCATCATGGCACCCGGGTTCAAGTCATTTGATCCCAGGCTCTATGATACCTATCCCTACGCGACCCTTCCCAACGTGGTCACATCCCTGGAATTTGAACGGATTCTCTCCGCAACGGGACCCTATGGGGGACATCTGTCAAGGCCGTCCGATGAAACGGAACCGGGGAAAATCGCATGGTTTCAATGTGTGGGATCCAGGGATGTAAATCTTTGTGACAATGGCTATTGCTCTTCCGTATGCTGCATGTACGCGGTGAAGCAGACGGTCATTGCCCGGGAACACAGCAAGGTTCCCCTGGATTGTTCCGTTTTCTTCATGGACATGCGAACCCACGGGAAGGATTTTGACCGCTACTATGAAAATGCTAAAGCAGAGGGGGTTCAGTTCATCCGCTCCCGGGTCCACTCGGTGGAGCCCCTTCTGGGGACGGACGACCTTTTGGTGCGTTACGCGGATGAAGGCGGGAACCTTAAGCTGGAAACATTCAACATGGTAGTTCTTTCCACCGGGCTTGAGATGGATGAAAATGTCATCCTGCTTTCAAAACGCCTGGGAGTTGATCTTGACCCGTACCATTTTACCCAAACGGACAGTTTTCACCCCGTGTCCACCTCGATTCCGGGAATTTATGCCTGCGGTGCCTTCACCAGCCCCAAGGATATCCCCCAGTCGGTCATGGAGGCCAGTGCCGCAGCCTGTGCGGCGACCGAACCGCTGGCCCCTGCGCGCAACACAGAAACACATGAAATCCCCGTGATCGAAGAGCGCGACATCCGGCGGGAGCCTTCGAGGATCGGCGTTTTTGTATGCAACTGCGGCATCAATATCGGAGGTGTGGTGAATGTCCCGGCGGTGGCGGAATTCGCAAAAACCCTCCCCAATGTGGTGTATGTGGAGGAGAATCTTTTTACCTGTTCCCAGGATACCCAGGATAAAATGACCGAGGTGATCCGGGAAAAGGGGTTGAACCGGGTGGTGGTGGCAGCCTGTACCCCCAGGACCCATGAGGGGCTTTTCCAGGAAACCCTCATGAACGCAGGGCTCAACAAGTATCTCTTTGAAATGGCCAACATCAGGAACCACGATTCCTGGGTCCATGCAGACGATCCGGAAGCGGCCACGGTAAAGGCAAAGGATCTGGTGCGCATGGCCGTGGCCAAGACCGATCTTCTGACCCCTTTGCAGCAGACGGATCTTTCCGTAACCCAGTCAGCCCTCGTGGTGGGCGGCGGTGTCGCCGGCATGACGGCGGCCCTCTCCGTGGCCCGCCAGGGCTACCCGGTACACCTCCTGGAAAAATCGGATATTTTCGGAGGGAATGCATTGACCCTGCACAGTGCCCACAAAGGTGAAAAAGTGGCGGACTTTGTTAAGGCGCTGATGGCTGACATCCGGAACGAACCGCTTATCACCCTTCATGAAAATTCAACCATCACCCATGTGGATGGGTTTATCGGGAATTTCAAGACGGAAATCAAAAGCGAATCATCCACGGAAGAAATTGACCATGGGGTTGCCATTCTGGCCACTGGCGCCGGGGAATACAAGCCAGACGAATATCTCTACGGGCAACATGGGGCCATCGTCACCCATTCTGAGATGGATCAGCTTTTTCAAAAAGACGATCCCCGACTGGTTCAATGGAAAGATGTGGCGTTTATTCAATGTGTTGGATCAAGGGATGAAGATCACCCCTATTGCTCAAAGGTCTGCTGCACCCATACGGTGCTGAGCGCGCTGGAAATAAAACAAAGGAACCCGGATGCAAACATCTATGTCTTTTACCGGGACATGCGGACCTACGGTGTTCGAGAAAACCTTTACCGAAAGGCACGGGCTGAAGGGGTCCTTTTCATCCGTTATTCCAAAGACGAAAAGCCCGTCGTGAACCGTGACGGCGACCGAGTGAAAATCATTTTCAGGGACCCGATCCTCAATCGGCAGCTGGCCGTTTTTGCGGATATCCTTTGTCTTGCCACGGCCATCGTTTCCCACAGGGACCAGACCCTGGCACGGTTTTTCAAGGTCCCAATGGACGAAGACGGGTGGTTTCTGGAAGCCCATCAGAAACTGCGCCCCGTGGATTTTGCAAATGACGGGGTTTTCCTTTGCGGCATGGCCCATTATCCAAAGCCCATGGATGAGAGCATCGCGCAAGCCCAGGCAGCAGCAGCAAGGGCCTTAACAGTCCTTTCCATGAACACCATTAAGGTCGGGGGCATTGTCTGCTCCATTGATGCCCATCTTTGTTCGGGATGTCTTGCCTGCATCCATGTCTGCCCCTACGGGGCCATCTCCTTCAACCCCAACAAAGGTGTTGCGGAGATCAACGAAGCCCTGTGTAAGGGTTGTGGGGCCTGTGCCGCCACATGTCCTTCCGAGGCAGCCGTTTTGATGGGGTTTAACAACAAGGAACTGTATGCGCAAATCAGGGGCGCTCTAGCCGCCTGATCACACTATAAAGGATGATAAGGAGAGTATTGTGGAAGAAAATGGATTTGAACCCAAAATAATTGCATTCATGTGTAACTGGTGCGCCTACGGAGCGGCGGACCTGGCCGGCGTGAGCCGGTTGAGTTACCCCCCCAATATCCGGCCTATTCGCGTCATGTGTTCCGCTACCGTATCGCCCCACCATATTTTGAGGGCGTTGCAGGACGGCGCCGACGGGGTGCTGGTGGGCGGCTGACACGTGGGTGACTGCCATTACCTGTATGGTAATTATATGACCGTTAAACGGATCACATTTCTTCAGGAGATGCTGGGGCTTCTGGGCCTTGAAGAGCGCCTGGGACTGTCATGGATCTCGTCCGCGGAAGCGCAGAAATTCGTCCAGGTGGTCAGCGATTTTACGGAAAGAATCAGATCACTGGGACCCAATCCGCTTCACGCCTATAAAGAAAATAGAAAAGCGGCCGCAGCGGAACTGATGCCACTGGATTTTATAGGAGAGGGTTATGATCAACAACGTCAAAGCATGGCTTGAAGACGGGACTGTTGATGCTTTCCTGGGCTACAGGGAGATGGATCATCATCCCCTGCCCCACTGCTTTACACGGGAACACATGGAAGAGGTGGATGATCTCGTCATCAGCCCGGTGCGCTATCCGCTGGAGAAAATTGCCACCCATATGACGGAAATGGAACCGGATATCAAAATCGGAATGTTGGCGCGTGACTGCGACGACCGGGCGCTGAATGTTTTATATCTCTGGAATCAGCTGAAAAGCGAAAATGTGAGAACCCTGGGGGTTAACTGCTGCCCATCAAGGCTGAAGGCCCATGGCGATTGCTCCTATCTGGAACCTGAGAAAATAGGCGCCTACAAAAAACAAGTGGGCGTGGATAATAACCTGAGTCCGGAAGCGCTGGATTCCTATGGGCAAAAAGAACGTCTTAACCGGTGGATGTACGAATTCCAAAAATGCATCAAATGTTACGGGTGCCGGAATATCTGCCCGGTCTGTTTCTGCAAAGAGTGCAGTCTGGAACATGATGAGCTCGTTAAAACAGGGCCACTTCTGCCGGAAATACCGGTCTTTCACATGGTCAGAGCCGTCCATATGGCCGGCCGCTGCATTGACTGCGGGCTGTGCGAAGCGGCCTGCCCCATGGACATCCCGTTACGGCTGCTTTACGGGAAAGTGAATCAAATCGTGAAAGATGTGTTCGACTATGATACCGGCAGCGCCGCGCTGGATTCCCCTTTCAATATATTGGGGGATACGGTGACACTGGAACCAAAACCGATTGAAACTGCGCAGGCGGTTAACCCATAGACAAGTTAAGAATCCAAGGAGTTGGAAAATGGAATGTCATCTTGTGCCATCGGTCTGTTCATACTGTGGAACAGGTTGTGGCGTATTGTTTGAAGTAATCAATGGAAAAATTGTGAGCACACTCCCCATGAAAACCCATCCGGTCAACGAGGGAAAGCTCTGCATCAAGGGGTGGAATCTTCATGAACATGTGAACAGCTTCATGCGGCTGAAGCAACCCCTGGTGAAAACCTTCGGCAGGTTCATCAAAACCGACTGGAATGAAGCCATCCAGCTCACCGCCGATCGTTTCCGGGAAATTATCAACAAATACGGCCCCGACAGCATCGGTGTGCTGGTATCGGCCAAAATCACCAATGAAGAGAATTATCTGGCCCAGAAATTTGCCCGCGCGGTCATCGGCACCCATAACGTGGATCACTGCGCCCGTCTCTGACATTCCTCCACGGTGGCAGGTCTTGCCGCCGCTTTCGGAAGTGGGGCCATGACCAACGCCATTTCGGAAATTGAGGATTCGGGCTGCATTTTTGTCATCGGAAGCAATACCACCGCATGTCATCCGTTAATTGCCAGGCGAATCATACGGGCCAAGGAAAAAGGGGCCAAACTGATTGTGGCGGATCCACGGAACATTCAGCTTTCCCGCTTTGCGGACATGGCGGTCAATCAACGCCTGGGAAGTGATGTGGCGCTACTGAACGGCATGATGCACATCATCATCAAAAACGGTTGGCACAACCAGGAATACATCGCCCAACGAACCGAAGACTACGATGCCCTTGAACAGATGGTGAAAGGATATACCCCCGAGAAAGTACGGGATATTACCGGCATCAGTACCGCTGATCTTGAGAAAATGGCGGAACTCTATGCCTGCCATCCGCCGGCAAGTCTCTTGTACGCCATGGGCATCACCCAGCACACCACCGGTGTGGACAATGTAAAATCGTGCTGCAATCTCGCTATGCTGTGCGGAAATGTGGGGGTGTACGGGGGTGGCGTCAACCCCCTCAGGGGACAGAACAATGTGCAGGGCGCATGTGATATGGGGGGGCTACCCAACGTCATGACAGGCTACCAGTCGGTTGCCGATCCCAATGTACTCGAAAAATTCTCCAAGGCGTGGGGGACAACCCTATCAGACAAGCCGGGTATGACCATCACCGATATGGTCCCGGCCATGTTGGAGGGGAAATTGAAGGGACTCTATATCATCGGCGAAAACCCGAAACTGAGCGACCCGGACTGGAACCACCTGGATCATGCCATGAAAGAGCTGGAGTTTCTGGTGGTCCAGGAGCTTTTCCTATCGGAAACCGCCCAGGTGGCGGATGTGGTCTTTTCCGCCGCATCCGTGGCCGAAAAAGAAGGTACGGTGACCAATACGGAGCGCCGGTGCATGCGAATCCAAAAAGCCATAAATCCCATTGGAAACACATTGCCCGACTGGGAAATCATTGCCAGGCTTTCAACGGCCATGGGTTACGAAATGGATTACGAATCCCCGGAGCAGATATTCAATGAAATGGCTGCTTTGACCCCAAAGAGTTATGAAGGCATGACCTATGAACGGTTGGGGCTTGACGGACTCCAGTGGCCATGCCCGGATAGGGACCACCCAGGAACCCCATATCTCCACAAAGATCAATTTGCCCGTGGCAAGGGAATGTTTTTTGCCGTCGACTACAAGGATCCCGCGGAAATGCCGGATGAGGAATACCCGTATTTTTTGACCACCGGACGGATGTTCGCCCATTTCCACACCGGCACCATGACGAGGATCTCCCCCCACCTGGATGTTGAGCAGAAAACGGCTTATGTGGATATTAATCCTGAGGATGCCGAAAGTTTGGCTGTAAAAGACGGTGATATCCTCATTCTTTCGTCTCGGAGAGGTCGCATAGAGGCACCGGCAAGGGTTACAACTTCAGTGGAGCACGGCACCGTTTTCCTGCCCATCCATTTCGGGGAAACCCCCACGAACGTTCTGACCGATGCAGAAGCCTTTGATCCCCTGGCCAAAATTCCGGAATTCAAGGTCAGTGCTGTAAATATTGAAAAATTCATTGGAAAAGGGGTTGCTGGTGATGCTCCTCCCGCATAGCGGGAGGCCTCAGGAAGCCCCCTAAGAGGGGGCAAAAAAACAAGATAACCCTTTTACACGAACTCTGGAGCAAAAGGTTAAGGTCATCGGCCGCACGGAAAAGAGCATGCGGGAAGCCATTCTGAACGTTCCTGACGGGGTGTATGCGTCGGAAGGGATTGTTGAACAGATGGAAGGGAAGGATGACATTGTCATCAAGGCCGCCGTGCGTGTTAAAGAGAGCGATATCATGGTGGATCTTGCCGGGTCTTCCCCTCAAGTGGACTGGGGCGGCAATGTGGTCTATAATTTTACCTACGCCTATGTGTTCATGGCCATGAAAAGCATGTTCGACCCGGACATCCCCAACAACGACGGCTGCACCGCACCCATCAGTATGGAGGCAACCCTCGGGAGTGTGGTGAACTGTAAATTCCCGGCGGCCGTGGCGGCCCGCATGCAGATCGGACATTTCATAACGGAGATTATCTATCGGGCCATGGCCGACGTGTTGCCGGACCGGGTGATTGCCGGAAGCGGTGGAACGCCCGCCAACATGAATGTGCTCTACGCGCGGCACAGGGATGGACGTCCCTGGTATTCGGTGCGGATTCGGGGCGGCGGGTATGGTGAGCCGCTGGAACGGGAAGAGGAGCGGGTTGAAGCGGATGTCCGAGATGGTTATGTGAGTCTTGAGGCGGCTGAAAACAGTTACGGGGTGATCATCGATCCCGAAACGGGCCTTGCCGATGCCATGGCCACTGAAAAGAAACGGGAGTCCATGAGAGGGGATCGGAAGACGCCCCTTTAGCCTTATGCTCTCAGGCTTTCATCAATCAAGCTTTCATAAGGAATACCCATACCGTGATGAAGTTTGACAATTTGTTTCATTGAAAGAAGCCGCTTCCGATTTAATACGTCGCTTACCCGGCTCTTGGGGCCGATAAACGCTTCAAGATCTTTTCGCCTCAAGTCCATCTGTTCCATCCTGAAGAGGATTGCTTCAACCGGATCGGAAGGCGGCATCGGGTACTGATTGTCTTCGTAGGCCTCAACAAGAATCATCAACACATCTAATTCGTCGCCCTCCGGCGTGCCGATTTCAGACCCCCAAAGCAACTCGATCCGTTTCAGGGCGTCGTTATAGGATTTTTCATCCCGAATCGGTTTTACCATGGCTATTTTATCTCCTTCGCATTTATGGCATTATATTCATCATGTGTCCCGACGAATTTAATGTACATGGCCTTTCTGGGGTAATCCATTGCGCACACGATACGGTAGTTATTCCCCTTAACATTAAACACAACCCTGTTGTTGCCCAAAAAAGAAGCATGGCGGAAAGTATTTTTGACATCCTGCGGTGTGGCCCATTTCATCTTTACACAAAAGTGATACCACTCATTTAAGTAGGGTTGCGACTTTTCGTTTCCTGATTTTTCCCAATATTGCCGAAGTCGGCTTTTGGCAATGATTCTCATCCATTCATCATAGTGTTCCCAATATGGTAATGCAAGTTTTTTCCGCAGGGCTATCAGTTCCGGGGTGGTCATCGCCATACATTCTTTCGGCGATTTCCTGGGATGGCATCCCCATCTCCATGTTCTGTGCACAGACGGTTGTTTTTATGGAAATGGCATGTTCCGCGTGGCGCCTTTATTTGGAGTGAAACAACTGGAGGAGATCTTCCGGTACAAGGTTTTCAAGATGCTGCTTAAAAATGAGAAAATCACAGAGGAACTGGTACAAATGGTTATGGGGTGGCGTCACTCCGACTTCAATGTTTTCTGCGGTCCCAGAATTGAACCGGGGAGTGAAGACGGCAGGGCAAACCTGGCCCGATACATTATTCGGGCTTCTTTCTCTCAGGAAAGAATGACATATGTTCCAGAAGAATCAAAAGTGGTTTATAAGTCCAAAGATGGCAAAGAAGAGAAGATATTTGATGCCCTCCAGACCAATACCAACCATGTTGTGGTCTTTTCATCTTGATCTACAACCCGTTTTTCTCTATAGTCGACCCTTAAAAAAAAGCAACGTTTTATCACCACTAGGAGGTCGAAATGGACGCTGTTGACAGGGTGATCATAACAACTCTTATTGACAACTACGTTGATGTGTTTATCCCCGGAACGAAGAAC
>Ga0233431_1000453_pt1 | contig 90500 bp, 107 predicted proteins | sample SI_118_April2016_FD_179867 | JGI IMG/M metagenome (GOLD analysis project Ga0233431, IMG submission 179867) | Seawater microbial communities from Saanich Inlet, British Columbia, Canada - SI_118_April2016_200_MG | ecosystem: Environmental > Aquatic > Marine > Inlet | place: Canada: British... | reverse complement strand
TAACGGATTTTTGAAAACTACTCCTTTCGTTTCACTCCAGTAGTCCCCGCTGCGCTCTCCCTTTGGTCGGGGAAGATAACAAGAATTAAATACAATAAATCTAGAGCCCTTTAAGAATTATTTTTCATGTTTACAGCCACTTTCATAACAAGCAATACGTGGTCCTGGATTTTTCATTGCTGCGATTACATCATCCATACCTTCTCTTAATTCAGGAGGAAGATCTTTTTCATCCATCCAAGCATATCCTTTAGTTCCATCTGGTCTTTCAAAATCCATATGGACATCAGGACCAGTATGTGGTTTATCAAATGGATATTCAATTCCCGCATGTGCATATGCTTCTCTTAAATCAGCTTCTGTAACATTTTTTACCATAATAATAAGTAAATAACCAACATATAAAAAGATTGTTATTTACCAGGCTCTAGATTTACTCTTCGGTTTAATGACTTCGTCTTAAACCTTGCCTCGCCCACTCCACTTCGTTCGTAGTCTCGGGTATTTAACAGGAATTATGTGCAATTTGAAAGCTCCTTTTTAGTCGATAAAAAATAATCTCCCAACTTTAATGCCGTTGCCCAAAATTACTGAACTGAATAGTCTGCATTATTACAAGTATCAATGAGTACCTGATATTCCCCTTTAGAACATCTTTTTCCAACTGGACATTCGTTCTCTGCAATGTAAATTCTACAAAAATCATTATAACAGTTATTTAATGCTTCTTCTTGTGAGGAACCCAAATAAACTTTTGGAGAATATTTATCTAAATCAAATGCGTCGGGAAATTGAGTATTATACGGATCTGAAATATAAACAAAGAAAGAAGTTTGTTCGCCACCAACAGCTTTAAACTTTGTTCTCAACTTTTCCTCTCCACTTAATTTTTTCCCTTTCCAAGTTAATGGTCCATCCAAATAGTTAATAATGGGATTTTCTTTTTCATCAACTTGCGACAATGGAGAAACAAAAGCTGTTGATGTTACTCCGGATATTTTCTCTTCGTAAGAACCAGCATATACTAATGATAAGTTAATTTCCCATGGAAAATCTTGAAAACCCCACTCAATTTCAAAATCTTCACCATAAAGAGCAATATCACAAGAAGCATCACCATAAATTGTTGATAATTTTATTTGAGGAATATCAGGATCCATTACAATAACTTCTTCAAGTTTTACTCCCTCTTCGTGTTTTGTAATTCCACAACCCGAAATTAAAAGTAGTAAAACAATAAATGTAACAACCAAAATCCTCTTTTTCATAATGAAAGAAGAATTTTTTGCGACTATTTAAACATTTGGGCAACGACAACAGATGTACGAAGCTTTCAAACTTGCTCCACTACGTTCCGCGCCTGGACATAAAGTCCATGGCACATAACATCGTTAAATCCAATTTTCAAGTTACCTAAACGAGAACAATCCTATCGGAGATCTTAAACTTTAATGCGTTGCTGTCTTTAACAAAAATGTAAAAATCTAGGATGGCAAAAACAAAAATAATACTAAAATTAAAAATGGGGGCTCTCTCAAAAAACTTCTTTAATCATATGGTTTCGTCTCAAAATCTATGACTGTTACTCCAACTAAATTTTTTTCATCATGATATTCTGTTCCTCTTCGTAATCCAACAATTAGGTTTCTACTAGCAACATCATAATGTCTTCCAGATAAATAATCTTTTAATGAATTACATACATGAACTGCTTCAGACCTAGAAAAGTCTGTTGTAAAATGCCATTCACTAATAAGATCATTTTCATTCCTACCACAAATCTTTCTTGAAACAAGATAGATGTTTCCCTGATGCCACACAGTACCTAAAAATTCTTGAACTTGTACTCTCTTATCATCAAATCCAGAAAGCAACCCTCTAATTCTTTCAGCTTCTTGTAGTTCTTCTTCTGCATGATTTACCTTATTCAGTTCAACCCGTTTGAATACTAAATTTTTATAGCTCTTTATTTTTGTAAAATCATACGGCATCCCAAAAATATCTTCAATGTCATAATCTCTAGATGAGCCATCTCTATCTATATTTTTACATCTCTCAATAAATTTAGTTGGATTTTCAAAAAATCTTGGAGGTAACTTAGTTAAAGCGGTTTCAGATAAATCAATGTGAGTGAATTCTCCATCATCTTCTCTATAAAAAATGGGTTTTGTAAGTCTGACTTGTGCAACTGCTGATGGCGAAAAACCATATGCTTTAGAAACCAGACCATCTAACACATGATATGATTCATCTATTGCAAATTCTTCTTCTACCACTTTATCCCCATCATTAATTCTTCCCCATTTAATACCCATCTTTGATAGATTTCTTCGTAATTCTCTCCTTTCAGTAATTGGTGATGACTTTAGAATATCAACGAGAGTATCAGGATCTCTTAATTTTTCTACGGAATCTGCAACCTCATCGTTATCATTAAAATAATCAACTAAACCAGCATAAAATAGCCTAGCAAAATCATACAGGGGCGCTTCTAATGCTCTAATTCTGGCTTCCTCTTCTTGCTTTAATTCTTTTATACCCATACTTATAAAGAAAAATGAGCCTCATTTAAATACTTTACTACTAAATAGTTACAATCAATTGATTGAGAGAGAGCCCCCTAAAAACTGTAAAATTGTTAATTGTTTTTGCCTTAACTGAATGTGTTAAAGACTTCTGACAGCAACACTCTATGTACGGTAACTTGAAAACTTTCTCCACTTCGTTCCGAATCCCTCCCACTACGTAGTCGGGAGGATTTAACAGCGATTATCCGATTACGTTCCGGTCGCCACTTTGTAACTCCCTCCACTTCATCCAAATGCTTTAATGTCCTTCGGACTTAAAGCACTTCGGATAATCGCGATGTTATATCCAATTTTTGAGTTGCTTTTAACGAGAATAAAAGTGAACTGGTACTTCTTAACGGTGCTGTCTTCGTTTAGCGAGGCTAAAGAGAAAACGTAAATGACTTCGTCACTAAACATAACGGGTGCTAAACGGCTCCACTTCGTTCCGACCCAAATTTTTTCTTATAATTAGGAGTTATCGGGGTTATTAAATCACAAAATTAATATTTAAGCTTATAGTAAATCTATTCTATGTCAAAACTAGCAGCAATCCCCGCATTAATTATACTTCTATTAGGTATCGCTCTTGCCCTTCCAAGCGAAGCAAATATTGGAGTAATGATAATTCAATCAATGGATGATGCTTTATGTGATAATTCTAATTTAGATAATGTTGCCTGTCAGCAAATGGGCATGTATATCTGGACTTTAAGAATAATGGGTTTTTTAATAATTATTGGTGATCTAATTTACGTTGGAACACAGATTAAAGAGGGAAATTTTCTTTGACTAACCCATAAAAACCTGTGTTGATTTACATTTTGAACTATCACACGCAACACCAACTCCAGTCATTGAAAATTGAGGATTAATCATATTTTCATGGTGGCCTGGACTACCAATCCAACCATCTACAATACAAGAGGCCATATTTTTTTCATCATAAGTAGAACCACAACCAATAACAGAAGAATGAATTGGGGTTTCCATAATATTTTCTCCAGCATATGAATTGAAAGAGAAACCTAAATTACTATGCTCAAAGAAATTCTGACTAATCATTTTTTCGCTCCAACTTCTTGCAAAATTATGTAAATCACTTTTTGAAGTTAGAACTCTTACATTATTCTTTGATCTTTCTTCGTTCACTAACTTCAATACTTCTGATTCAATTAAGTCTATATTAATTGGTTCTGATTCAAATATTTCTCCTGAAGCGGTTTCTTCTACTAAATCGGAAGTTCCTTCAAAAATTGCATCAACATTAGATGTAATAGCACCAGTTATTGAATCAAAGCTGAAACCATCCGCATCATCATATACACTAAATAGAAAAATAAAACATCCAATGATTAATAAGTATTTTATTATTGAGTTCATTTTCAAAAATTACCTTTATTGTCTAAATTAAAATACAAAATTATGATAAGAACAATTAAGCTAATAATAATCATGAACCACTTTCCAAAATCAGTTGGTTGTGCATAAGCTTGCTCAAACCATTTATGTGCAAAAAATGCCACTAATAAACCCAATGCAATTGATACTGATTTTTTAAGTTTTAATTTATTCATTCTAATTCACTAAGAGGAAGCATGAAATTAATACCTCCTTCTGTTACTCCTGCAGTTAATATTCCAATAACTTCTCCTTTAGAATTGAATACTGGACCTCCACTAGATCCAAAATATGCCGCAGCGTCAATAACATAATATTTCACTCCAGAATCTGATATTTTCACACTACTTAATATTCCGCTTGTGATTATTGGGTCTTCTCTTTTAACTTCAATTTCATATAAATCCTCACTCTCATCTAATTGTATTAATGGAAATCCAATAACATAAACACTTTCACCTATTTCTAAATTTGGTTTTTTAGCATAATTTAAACTTTGTTTATCTGTATCAGATTTAAAAATTGCATAGTCTCTACCTGGGAAATCTTTTCCCTTTTTTGCTAAATTTAATGAGATTGGATTTGTAAATTGATCAGATCTATGGTATGCTTCTACTTTTTTTCCTGTTTCAGAAATTGAGAGATGATAACTCAAATGTTCCGCAATACTAACAATTAAGTAAGTTTCAATATCTTCTTTTGTAATGTCACTTTCGTATCTTACATCATTATTGATATCATTTACCATTTTGTCAATATCAAAATTAATCACTCCACCCAAATCTTCTTCTGTAAGTACATACCCCGTATTATAATAATCAATTAATGAACTATAGGCATATTTTGCAAATTCTTCTTGATATTCTGCATCACAATTAATAACATGGGAATTAGTGTAAATTCCACTCCCCATTAAAAACCCACTTCCAGAAAAAACAGCATAGTCTTCAATTTCAACATAGTCTGAGTTGGGTTCTAAATTAATTTCAAAATAATCATATTCATCCCAACCAGAAAATATATCAAAATCCTCATATTTAAAGTTATAATCACAAGTTGTTTCTACAATAAACATACTATCCTTGGCTTCATTGTATATTTGACTTGCAGAAAGTTCTTTTTCATTATCAATTTGTTCCGATATCAGATCGTCAGAATCACAAATATTATTTTTGTTTTTATCTAAACAACACTCTGTTCCCATAACAATATATGGTTCATTACAAACTAATTCTTTCTGGCATCCAATTAATATAAGACTAAACAATATCATAAATATCAAAATTACTTTCCTTTCCATAATGAAAGTATTTACTAGAGAATATATAAATATTACTCCTTTATTACCCCGATAACTCCTTTTTAAAAATTATAAGAAAAAACTACGACAGCACCCAGAAATACCAGCAACTCAAAAACTCTTACGTCCTCCCCACTTCGTAGGTCGGAGGATATAACAGCAACTATGCGGTTACGTTCCATTCGTCCACTCCGCTTCGCTCGTAGCCGAATTCCACTTCACCCAAATTGTTTATTATCCTACAGATATAAACAACTTCGCATAGTTGCGACGTTATATCCCATTTTTGAGTTGCTTTTAACGACGATAAAAGTGAACTGCTACTTCTTCAACTAATTTTTTTAGAATTGCTAAATAACCGTTTGATCCTAAATAATGAACAGGACTTAAATCTTTTTCAAAAACAGCACTTCTTTCAACTTCTAATCCAATCATTAATTTTTTTTATTGTAGAAGCATCATGAAAATAATTAAGAATATCCGATTTGAATTTAATATTTTTTTTAACATTCATTTTTTAAGTTAAATTTTTATTTTGACTTATTAGTATAAATATGGTTACCCTTTAAAAAGTAGTATGTATTAATAATACTTATTTTAAAAATCTAAAACGCCAAAGGTGATAATATGAAACAAAAAATATTGATGTTAGTTATCATATCATTGGTTATCCAATAGAATAAATTTTTTCTTTCTTATTTTTTAATAAATCTTTGTTTATATTCTTCAAGCAACAAAATAGTTGTTTCAGTATACTCCCTAGATTCTTTTTTCACTTTACTTAATGTTTCATTAATATCTTCAAAATAAGAATCTTCGACTTCTTCAGGATCATTAAAAAAAGGACCTGGATAAATGATACGATAAACTACATTAAATTCATAATCATTATCAGCAAATTTTTTTATTTTGAATAACTTTTCAAATTTTAGCCTTGAAGGTAATTTTTGTTTATGAAAAAGTTCTTCTTGTAACTCTCTTTTCGCCCCAGTAAAATAATTTTCACCTAAAGAAAGATGTCCAGCAGGTATTGATAACTTTCCAGGTTTTACTGTTTTTTTTAAACTCCTTTTTTGAATAAGAATCTCTTTAAAAGATTCATCTTTAAATATTAAAATTGCTGCTCCTCTGTGAAGAATTTTATTAGCATGGCATTTTGATTTAAGTTCTTGACCAACCAAATTATCATTCTCATCCACAATGTCAACAATCTCATCCATAATTGAACAAAAGAATAACAATTTATAATATTTTGGTAAGTTTTATAAATGAAAATCCCTTATACTAAAAGATGAGTTTACAAGAGATTAAAATACTTAACTTAAACATCCATAATTATCATGGGTTTACTAAAAGGAAAGAAAAAATAATTAGTTTGATTGAAAAATATGATCCTGACATTGTAACATTGCAAGAAGTAAGAGATAATAGAGAAAAGAATAAAGAAGGAGAAGACCAGGCAAAACAACTTAATGAAAAATTAAATTTCAAACATTATAAATTCTTAGTAACTGATGATGTAAACAGGGCAAAAGGATTAAAAGATAAACCTTTGTGTTACGAAGGATTAGCAGTATTTTCTAAATTTCCCTTTTCAAGCGAAGAGATTAAACTTAAAAAAGAAGATAATGACAAATATTATAGAAAAATTTTGATTGCAAATATTAAAATTGAAGATCAAACAGTTCCTATTTGGGTAGTACATTTCTCAAACAGCGATTTTTTTGCAAACTTACATGCAAAAGAAACATTAGCATATGCAAAATCAAAAAATCCAATAATCCTAGGAGATTTTAATATCAAATACCCAAAAGAAATTAAAAGATTGGCTGAAATAAATGATTATTTTTCAAGTTCAGATTTTGCATATATTTCTTATCCAAAAGATAATTGTAGTTATGATTATATTTTTATTCCAAAAAAGTTTAAATTTACAAAATTTAAATGTTTAGAAGAAGATGTTTCTGATCATAAAGCATTATTTGCAATAATCAAATTATAAACTCTTTTTGCTAAAACTCTTGGTTCTCCAATAGTATCAAATAAAACACATTCATCACAATGTTCTGCAAGATCTAAATATTTCAATCTGTTTTCAGCAATCCGTGTGAAATCATGTTCACTTAAATCATTTCTTCTCCTTAAGATTAACCTTTCTTTAATTACTCTGATTGGTGCAGATAAAATAAAAGTTAAATCAGCTCTTGGTATGCCCCTTCGTTCATTTTCAGCAATTACTGAGTACATTGATTGAACAGAATCAGATTGCCAAACTGCACTAGTATAATAACTTCTATCTAAAAGTGCAAGATCTAAATGTTCTAACTGTGGATCAATATGGTCTAAATAAATTTGTGCTCTAACATCAGCAACAGTTGTAATAATTTCATCCCTATTGGATAAGTTTCCAGATCTAATCCTACCTTTAACTTGTTCAAATTCAGAAAATTCAGAATCTCTTATTACTGCAGATCTACCAATATAATTTTGTTCAATTTCTTCAAGAAGAGCATTAATTAAAGTTCCCTTACCACTTCCATGAACCCCTTCAAAACAAATTATTTTTGCCATCCAAGGCTCCGTGCAAGTTGTAATGCTGGTTTTTTAAATCTTGATTCAGTAGAAGTGTCAGCTAAAATAAACTCTAATGTTTCAGGTTTTAAATTCGGGTTTCTTGCTGCAATTTCTAAAAAGTATTCATGGCCAGGAGTTAACCCCCTTCTTTTAATTACTGAATCAATTACCCCACCAGAAACATGTGGATTTGATAATAATGATGCAAGCACAATCCAACTATCACTAGAAGAAATATCTCTCATATAATCTTGAGAATTTTGAGCATTCTTATCATCGATGTTCCAAATTCTAACAGTGTTAATAATCTCATCCCCCCTAAGTTCTAAAGGCAAGTCAACTGGTTGTTGAGCCAAAGATCTCCTAAAATTAATGTTCCACTCTTCAGAACGAGTATCTACAAAATATTGAGACAACCCTTGCCAAACCATCTTCTTTGCAGCTTTTACACTCTGCCCAGCAGTCCTAACTAAATCCATAACTTGTTGAGGACTATCAAAAAGTTGTCTTCTTCTTGAATATAATTCTGATGCCTTAACAAAAGTTAATTTTCCATCCATATCATTGGAAGATAAACTGATAACTTCATCACGAACAAAAGCTATTGCAGAAGCATATTTTAAAGTTTCTTTAACCATTGAAGGGGATAACAATCCATCTTCTTGTAAAGTTACCAAACCACGTTCCATGGCAGTTGTCTTTAATTCTCTAGGAATACCTTTTTTCAAATGTGAATACCACATGGGAAATAAAAAATCCCTAGTTCCGCCGTTACAATATTTCAAATTTAAATGTTCCGCAGAAGCTTTCTTCCCATAATATTGATCAAAATAAAAAAACTGAAAAATTAAATTTCTAGCAACTTTTTCCTTATCATAAACAGAAACCCTCATTCTCTCAACTTTTTCTCTTAGTTCAGGATCACCACAGATAAATTGTGCTTCAATAACTTGATTAGCTTCAGTAACAGATGTTTTCATGTAACGCCTAGCTTCACCCAAAGTTCCCCAAATTGGTGTATCTACTTTAGTAAAACCAAACTCTCCCAATTTATCAACAAGATTTTCTCTTAAAAGTAACTCTGGATCAGAATTTCCAGACCTATAAACAGCAACATCAGCATCAGAACCACCAAACATTTCTCCACGAGCTGGTGCACCAAAAGAAAAAATTGCTACACCCGGTGCAGAACCAGTTTCAAAAACTTCTCTACTTGCCTCGGCATATTTTGAGCTTATAAGAGCATTGTAAAAAACAGAATATCCTTGACTAAATTCAAATGCCCTAAAAACATCAGCCGGACCTCTAAAAAAAATGTCTTTACTATCTTTAATATGTCTCTGCCATTGTTCTGGAGTAATCATTCAATTTAGAAAAAGAAGGCCATTTATAAACATTACTCCTAATAAGTAGTGTTTAATCTACAAAAATAATTCTATCAAAACAGCTATACCAAGAATAATTGAAATAATTCCTACAACAAAAACTAATTTTTTAGTAGGGATTTTCTTTACTGCATAAGTAGCAAGAGGAGTTGCTAATAAACCTCCAATTAATAAAGAAATTATTAAAGACCAATTTAAAGTATGAGAATTTCCAATTAAAACATAAACAATAAATCCAATAATACAAATTAACGCTTCAGTTAAAGTTGTTATACTAACTGCTTTCTTTCCTTCAACACCAGAAATTATTTGTCCACCAGTTAAAACAGGCCCATAACCTCCACCAGTCATCCCTTTGTTAAATGCTGCTACAGAACCAAGAGCAATAATTTTCTTCCAAGAGAATTTTAATTTTTTATGATCTCTTAAAAGAATAATAATTCCAATTACCATTACTAAAACCCCAATATAAATTTTAAGAAAAATTTCTGGTAACTTTATTGCTAATAAAATTCCTATAACTATTCCTATACCACCAAAAATAGTTAATACTAAAGAAATTTTAAAATCTTTACTTTTAATACTAAAATTGACATTCTTAAATTCATGATGTAAACCTGCAGCAACTAAATTTAATACGGCTCCAGTAATAAGTACTGCTGGAATCGCTTCCAAAGGTGCAAATCCTAACAATAAAAGTAATGCAGTAATTTCTCCATAACCCATACCAATAGAAGCATCAAAAAATTCTAGCAAAAAAGCTGCAATTACAACTGAAATAATTAATTCTGCAAACATCTTAATAAAGAAAATTAATAGAGTATTAAAACTTTTTTATTTAATTGAAGATTAAACACCAAAATTAACAAACTTCAATAACACCATTAATCCCATTCCTAATACAAGTGCAAAGACATGTAATATTGTATCCTTAAGTTTACATTCCTTGTGTAACTCAGGAATCAAATCGGAACCGGCAATGTAAATAAATCCACCAGCAGCAAAAGGTATAATCAATTGAACAAACACTTCCGAAGCTGAACCAAGAACTAAACCTACAATCGCACCAAAAACTGCAACAAGAGCAGATAAAAAATTCCAAAATAATGCTTTAATTTTACTAAAGCCTGAATATAATAAAACACCAAAATCTCCAATTTCTTGAGGAACTTCATGAAAAATAACGGCAATCGTAGTAGCAATTCCTAAAGGAACACTAATTAAATAACTTCCAGCAATAATCAATCCATCAACAAAATTATGTAAACCATCTCCAACTAAATTCATTACAGCTAAATGATTCTTATGTTCTTTACAGTTAGGATTATGGCAATGGTGCCAATGAACATACTTTTCTATCAAAAAGAAAATCAAAATTCCTCCTAAAACAGATAACGAAATGCTTAAAGTAAACCCAGCCTCTTCAACAATTTCTGGCAAAAGGTGTAATAACGCACCCCCAAACAGTGATCCTGCAGATAAACTAACTAAAAAAAGTAACACTTTATCCAATTGTTTTTTTCTCATAAAAATAAATAAAACACCTACCAAAGAGAACAGTGAAACCATTATTACGCTAAGAAGTGTGTATAATATTGCTGACATCTATATTAAAAAAACAAACTTATTTAAATAGGTTACTGATTCTCATTCTCATTAACATGTTAAGAACAACCAAACAAAAAGAAATTATTCAAAAAAAATTAAACGAAATAAACACATTCTTCTCCGCAGAAGAGCTTCATGAAAAAGTTAAAAATAAGGAAATCTGTTTAGCTACAGTTTATAGGTTTCTTAAAGATATGAGAGATAATAATCAGATCTATTTCTATACTTGTGATAGAAAAACTGTTTACTCTAAAGAGAACAAATCACATTGCCACTTTATTTGTGAAGAGTCTGGAAAAATCATCCACTTTGAAATTAATAATATTGATTTTCTTAAAAACAAAATTCCTGGAAAAATCACCAGTTTTCAATTAGAAGTTAAAGGAATTTGTAAAGAGTGTAATTCTTCAAAAGAAAAAAATTCTACTTAACATTTCCACTAGCCTCAAACATAAAATTAAAAGAATTTAAAAAAAATTAAAGTTTAAAATCACTAAAAAGATGTTTTTTCTTTAATCCAGGATAAGGTGTTTCTACAACAATCTCAATTAAATCTTCAACCATCCCCTTCCATAATCCTAGAGTAGTTTCTATCTCATACTTCATTTTTTCAGTGATAGAAGATTCTTCTAATTCTCTTAAAGAATCATGCCAACCAAACCCAAGAACTGCCATAAAAATATCAACGATAAAATGAGTTAATGGCCTGAGCATAACCTCAAAAACTTTAAGTACGGGCAAAGCAACTGGAGTTAATGGAATAGCCGCTGCAGCTGTAACTTTTATACCTGCTCTTTTAAGATTGTGAGAGATACTCCCTTCTAATGCAGCAACATTCGCTCTTGCATAACCAGCTGTCCGAGATAATTTAACTATTTCTCTTTCAAGAAGAAGGTCCTCATTAATTTCTTTTTTATATTCTTTCAAAAATGCTAACAAATACCTTTTATCTCTCGTTTCTAAAAAATGTTCTTCCTTCTTTAGACGTTTATCCATCTTAGCCATCCTTCTTTTAAGATAAGCCAATAGTGCATTAATGTTGTTTAATCTTTCTATTGCATTCCTTATAGCTTTTCCACCAGCTTTTACTTTTCTTGCATCAACTTTTGCATCCGCCTCTATTCTAGTGATATATTCTCCTGCCTTTTCTAAAGCTGCTTCAGTTAATCTATGGAGAGTACGTTCACGAGAAACAATTGTTCTAAGAGTGGTATTAAAATCATCACTATAAACAGTCTTTGGCGTTGTCTTTGCCCGTTTAAATAAAAAATACTTTCTCTGCATAAGTCTTCTTTTTATGCTAAGTGTTCGTTTTATCCTACCATGAAAATTTTTAACAAAATCCTCAAAAGCCATTTCATCAGTTTCAATTGGAATTGCCATTATTTACATCACCTTCTTTTAAATAATAATAATAATTTATAAAAGTAAGTAAAGAGAGTTATTAAATTTATGGTATTTTAAAATCAATTAACCAAACAATCTTTTAATAACCATTGTGGCATACGAACCCTTCCCAAGAATAAAGGAAACTTTGACTTTTTTCTTACCAGAATTCAATTCATCTTCTTCAATTATACCAACTTTAAAATCTTGAACAGAAACAAAAGCATCTCTTAAATCACCTTCTAAACTAAGTTCAGGAATCTGCCTAATAATAAAATCAGAAAATGATAAATTTTCCCTTTCCATTATTTCTTCAATTATCCCTTTTAGTTTTTCATCAATCTCAACACCAAACCCAATTAATGGAACTTGTAAATTTTCCTTTTCTTTAACAAAAACTAATTTACCAAGAGAATAATCAACTTCTTTCCACTTTTTCAATTTTAAATATTTAACTAAAGTTTCATTCCATAAATAACTTTGATATGCGTGTACATACATTTTTAATAATCTTTTAGGCAAAAGTCTAATAGCCCCAATGTAATCAGATTCTTTTTTAAGCAAATAATCTTTTACCTTCCAATCATCTAATAAACTTGCAGCTTGATCAAATTCTTTTTTAATTAAGTGTCTACCAATCTTAACATTGTTTGATGAAAACCTTTGTTCATCAAAATAATTTTCAACAAAATCTGTTTCAATCACCCTAACTAAATCTAAATTTCTAACAACAATTTCAAACAAATTTCCTCTTAAATCACCAAGAGAAACAGGAATATTACCATACCCTAAAATTTCAATAGAAACATCCTTCATCTTCAATCCAAGTAATTTTTCTTTATTACCTCTTTCAATCGAAAACACTTGTTGAGTAATTGCATGTTTATCTTTACTTCCAGCAAAACCAATTTTTTTATCTGGAATATTTAACAATTTAGAAATTTCTTTAACAACATCCATTGTGTTCTTTAATTTTTTCCTAATAAGAATGTAAGTATAAGGACCAGAAGGGTTCATTTTCACATTACTAATTTCCTTAACAATAAAATCTTCAGGTATTTGTTTTAGTTTGTACATTTTAAAATAAAAACTCTAGATAAACTATATTTGTATCTTGAGGATGGTCAAAAAATATTTTGCTTGAACATTGTTTATAAAATTTAAAAGCCATCCCTTCATTTTCTTTAATATTATTGTCATGAATGTGTTTAGCATTAAAACTTTTCCCTTTTTGCTCAATTCCAATAATAAACCCTTTCTTACCAAAAAACAATCCAAATTTTGAAGGAGCCTTAAATTGAGAATAATTCAAAACATTTGACCCAGACTCATTTAAAAAAAATGCCACTTCATCACTAAGATCTCTTCTAATCCAATTTTTTAAATCAAAGTCCTTACCATAAACCTCATTAATCAAACTAACAACTTGATGTTTCATCTCACCATACTGTTCAATAATGTCACAAGAATTGCTTAATACCCTTATTTCTTCATTATCATGGACAATAAACTCTTCATTATGTTCAACATAATCAATGTTCTTCAATGATTCTGGTAAGGAATAATTAAAATGTATAGCCATAGAAAATTAACAAGAAGCTGATTTTATAAAATTAATTAAAAAAAAGAGAAAAATTATGGTTTGTACCGTTCCATAGTTCTTGGAAATGGAATCGCATCTTTGATAGAATCTAATCCACAAATCCATTTAACTAATCTTTCTACCCCTAAACCAAAACCAGCATGTGGAACACTTCCATATTTTCTAGTGTCAAGATAAAATTCATATTCTAACGGATCTTCTCCATCCTCAATTAATCTTGCCTTAACCTTTTCAATGTCAGGTTCCCTATGACTTCCACCAATAATTTCTCCATTCCCTTCAGGAGCTAAGAAATCACATCCCCAAACAACTTTAGGATTTTCAGGATCTTCGGTCATGTAAAAAGCTTTAACTTTCTTTGGATAATGAGTTACGATAACAGGAAGATCATAAAGAGCAACTAACTTCTCTTCTTCTAATGTACGTAAATCTTTACCCCATTCAACTTCAAAATCACACTTCTCTTTAAGAATTTTTAAAGCCTCATCATAAGTCATCCGTACAAATGGTTTTTTAACAGTAGGTTCTAACTTGCTAACATCCCTTTCTAAAATTTTTAATTCTTCTTGATGCTTCTCTAATACAGTCTTAACAACGTGCTTGATCATCTTCTCGCCATAATTTTGAATATCTTCAAAAGAAGCCCAAGCAGCCTCCATTTCACAATGCCAATATTCTGTTAAATGTCTTGAAGTTTTAGATTTCTCTGCTCTAAACGATGGAGATATAGTATAAATTTTCTCTAATCCAAATATTGCAGGTTCAGCATATAACTGCCAAGTTTGTGCTAAAAACACATCCTTTTTATCAAAATACTTAACTTCAAATAATTCAGATCCACCTTCACACTGTACAGCCTGGAATATTGGAGAATGATATTCATAAAAACCCTCTCCTTTGAAAAACTCATCTAAGGCCCCAAATACGGTACTCCGAATTTTAAGAATAGAAACCATCTTTCTACTTCTTAACCATAAATGCCTGTTATCAGCTAAAAATTCTACAGATTGATCTTTACCAATTGGAAAATTTTCAGACTTACCAACAACAGTAAAGTCCTTTACTTGAATTTCATACCCCGTTGGAGCACGATCATCTTTTTTAATCTCACCATGTAACTCCATAGAAGTTTCTATCTTTACAGAATCAATCTCATCCCAATTATTTTCAAAATTATTTTTTTCAAAAACACATTGAATAATGTTTGAAGAATCACGTAATGTGATAAATTTAAGTTTGTTGCTTCCTCTCTCTCGGTAAACCCAGCCTCTAATTGAAACTTTTCCTTCACCTTGTTCCATTGCTTCCTTTATACTTTTGAATTCTTTTGCCATATTCCTAAAATAAAAAGAAGAATTATAAAAAGCTTCTGCTATCTTATAGCAGAACAATGCCTTTTTTACTAAATTCTTCCTTAACCTCCTTTGGCCAAACACTTGAATGAACTTCTCCAAGATGCGCTTTATGTAATAAAAGTAGACATAACCTAGATTGACCAATTCCTCCCCCAATTGTTAATGGAAGTTTATCGTCAAGTATTGCTTTATGGAATGCTAAATCTTTACGATCTAACAATTTCGCAGATTTTAACTGTTTCAATAAAGATTCTTTATCAACTCGAATTCCCATTGAAGATAGTTCTAAAGATTTTTTTCTCACCTCATCCCAAACAATTATATCACCACAAAGATGCCAATCATCATAATCAGCAGCCCTAACATCATGAGGCTCACCAGACTTTAATGGATGACCAATACCAATTAAAAATACTGATTTAAATTTTTCAGTAATCTTATCCTCTCTTTCCTTAGCAGTTAATCCAGGATACATCTCTTCCAACTCCAAAGTATGAATAAAATGTATCTCTTTAGATAACCGAGATTTTAATTTTGGAAATGTTGATTCAACTTCTTTTTCAGTATCTAAAATCGCAGAATAAATTTTCTTAACAACTTCTTTCAAAAAAGGAATTTTTCTTTCTTCTTTAGAAATTACTCTTTCCCAATCCCACTGATCAACATAGATACTATGAATTGGAGAAATATCTTCATCCTTACGAATCGCATCCATATCAGTATAAAGTCCAGTTCCATGAACAAATCCATATCTTCCTAAAGCATCCCGTTTCCATTTTGCCAAACTGTGAACTATTTCAATTGACTTATCAGAATGCTTAACCAAAAAACTTACAGGCGTTTGTGTTCCTGCTAAATCATCTTGTAGTCCTTTTCCAACTTCTAAAAACTTTGGTGCACTTACTCGAGTTAAAGATAATTTCTCAGCTAACTTTTTCTCAAACGTGTCCTTAACGTGTTTAATTCCTTTCTCAGTATCAAAAAAATCTAATTTTATTTCATATTCTTTTGGTAATACCATTTCATTCATCCTCCAGTTATTCTAAAATCCTCAATCCACCTATAAACACATACACGCTACTTTCTTTTAAAGATATTCCAATAATTATGAAAAAATACACCAAAAATAGCAAAAAGTTTATATATTCCGGAACAAGTGTTCCATAAAGAAAATGAAAATAGACGACAAAGATAAACAAATCATAAAAATACTAAAAGAACATGCAGATTACTCAACAAGAGAGATTGCTAAAAAGACATTATTACCAATAACAACCATCCATAACAGAATTCAAAAATTAAAAAAAGAAAAAATCATAGAAAATTATACTGTAAAACTTAACCATAAAAAATTAGATAAGGGATTTTCCGCAATAATCCTAGTTTCAGTAGATTATAAACAATTAAGAGAAAAGAAAAAAGACCAACATAAACTAGCAAAAGAAATTAGCCATTTTCCAGAAGTAGATAAAGTAGATATAGTTACAGGTGGAACAGATATGGTAGTAAGAGTTAGAGTTAAAGATGTTGAAGAATACGATCAATTCTTACTAAAAAAATTCCAAAACCTTCCTGGAATTGACAGAACACAATCCTTAATTGTTATCCATGAAAAATAATTTTTCATAAACTTTAAAAAGGGACTAGACGTATTAGGACAAGATGAAAATAGTAATCTCAATTTTGGTAATAATGTCCTTGTTATTAGTAGGGTGTGCTGTAGAAAGTGAACCTGCAAAAGATATGTGCTCAAACTTAGAAGGCCCACAAAAAGAAGATTGTTATTTTGAAAACATGAAATGCAGTAAAATTTCTGGAGATCAATTAAGAGAACTTTGTGTTGTAGAACTTGCTGAAGCTAAAAAAGATATCACTGTGTGTGATTTAATTAAAGATGATGAAATCAAAGGTAATTGTATGAAAAAAGTTGCAGTAATGACTAATAACCAAGAATTATGCAATACAATTGAAAACCAGTATTGGGTAAATAACTGTAATTTTGATTTAGCAATTAATAATAATGAAAACGACTTTTGTAGTTTTATTAGCCAAGGAGAACAACAATTAGAATGTAGAAAAGAAATTGCCTTGGCAACTAATAACCCATTATTATGTGAATACTTAAGTTTTATAGAAAAAGATAAATGTATCTTCACCATTGCTAAAAAAACATTAAATGTAGAATTATGTCCTTCTTTAAAAGAACCAATAAATCAAGACTCATGTAAACTAAATATTGCTAAATTGAGCGAAGACAAAACCATCTGCAAAGACATTAATTTTGATTTGATTCAAGAACATTGCTTAGCTTATTTTGAAACATAAAATAGATTTTATTTACAATTAAAAACAATTTCTAAAATAAATAGAAAAAATAACTCAGACATATTAGTTAAAAAAATTAAAGAAATTTAAAAAAATAAAAAAAACTTAAGCACCGTTTTTCTTTTTCTTGTTCCAGTTGAATTTTCGAGTACTTGCTGTTTCTCCATATCCACAAGAAGCGCACTTTTTCTTTCTAGCGTGGAAGGTGTGTCCACCACATCTCCTACAAATTATGTGCGTTTTCTTTCCTGAACGCTTACCCATGCTTGGTGTTCCTTTAGTCATTTTTACTTAACTCCTATAAATTTAATTTTTTTATGCTGGGGAAATAGTTGTAATTGTATCTCCTCTTAGAAATACAGTGCCAAGTTTTCTTTTAACTTCGCCATCTTTCCTTTCTTCAGCTTCTTCTAAAACTACGTTAATATGAATGTCGAATGCTTTTAGCTTACCAACATATGTTGTACTGTTTTTAAGGTCAACAATAACTGTTTTTCCTCGTGCTTGATTTAAAGTATCTAACGGTCTTGAACTTTCTTCCATTTTAATAATACACCCCCTAGTGAATATCCTGCTAAGATTATGTTGCTTATATAAATGTTTCTAAAATTCAGTTTGAATTTTAAAACCCCAGAAAACCATATTTTCTGTATGGTTTCTGTTATAAAAAAAATAGAGAAACCATTATAAAGAAAACTATAGTTTTAAGCTAAATGGTAAATTTCACAAAATTAAGAGAACACATCCAAAATTATGATTCAGAAAGAGAACTTTTGATTAAAAAAAGTAGAGATGTTCTAAAATTAAGTAAACAAATAATTTACGCGGTACATCGCGACGAGATGGATAATGCTGAAAAATTAATTCAAGAAATAGAAACACAAAAGGCAGAATTAGACAAACTTGCAGCACATAGTAAAAAAATGAGTACTGAAGGAAGTTATAAAGTTGCTATTCAAGAATATGTGGAAGCATTACTTTATTATCATTTTGTTAAAGAGGGAGAATTAATTGAACTTGATGTTGCTCCAGAACATTATGTTCTAGGCCTAGGGGACTTACCTGGAGAATTAGTTAGAAAAGCTGTTTTTCTAGCTGGAAAAGGAGAAGTTGATAAGGTAATTAAAATCAAAGATGAAGTTGATGATATTTATGGAGAATTACTTAAATTTGATTTTCGAAATAACGATATTAGAAGAAAAGTTGATGGAATCAAATATGATTTAAGAAAACTTGAAGACTTAGTTCTTGATTTAAAATTAAAAGGCAGATAGAGTTCTTTAAATTTAAAGAGAATAGATCACTAATTATTTGGGAGTAAGGTGCAAACCACCACACTTTGCTATATCTTCTGTGTATAACTGCTTTCCTTGAGTTATTCCATAAACACAATTTAGAAAATTAAAAGTTTTAAGATCGGAAGCACAGAGTTCTTTTGCATTTTGATAATCCATCCCATTTAAATGTGCACCATTTTGATAAATAAATGAAGTTGTAATTTCACATTCTCTTTCAATCATTTCTCTGGAAGGATTTTTTGAAGCACAACCTAAACTTAAAGCCAAAATTACCAATCCAGAGGTTAATCGACGAAACATTCTAACTCTTACTCCTGTAAGTCACTGTTCCAAGATGCCGAATCATTTTTCTTAAATCAGGATTGAACTCACAACCTTGATGCAATTTACAACGCATAGAATAATCTTCATACATTCTTGCTCTTCTAGGAGATTTAGAATGCACAACAAAATCCATTCCTGTAGAATCCATAGCGCTTAAAGTCATTGCATCTGAAATCTCGTCAACATTTAATTGAGAAACTTTTTTTCCATTTTGGCCAGCTACATATGATAAAGCAAGTCTATCATGCGGAGTGTTATCAGCAATATCTAACCATCGTGCTCTTTCTTGTTCAGAGTGATAATTATAATTAAACTGTACTCCTAAACCAAAAAGAAATGCTAGTGTTGCAAGTGAAGTCCCAGCAGAAATTGCCGTTCTTTTTCTTTCTTCTCTCCTTAATTCTAGTTCCATAGCTTTCATTCCTTTACCAGTTGAAACTACAACTGTATTGTGAGATTTATGAATCCCATAACGCATTCTAAACTCTTGGTCATAAATTACAAATCCAGCAGCTCCACTTTCTTCACATTCAACCCCTTCTTGTTTTGCTTTTTTATATGCTGTTTTCAATTGCCCTTCAGAGACTTCTCCAACCATATGTAAAGGAGCCTCTTCCAAAACTTGTGCATGTAAATGGGTATAAGGAGCAGTTAACTTATCTGCAATAGAATCAAATCCTCCCTTATGACTTTCAGGGAAAAAAGCATTCTTTCCTCTTGGGGTTACTCCAATAACTCGAGTATTTAGATCATGTGATTTAACAGTTTGAACAATTGAAAACCACAACTTACCAGAACCAATCGGACAAATAACATAATCGGGATTCCCTTCTAAAATTCTAACTGCATGTGCATGATACGCAGTAGGAATAAAATCGGTATAATCTCTCATTCTTAAATCTAAACCAGAAGATCTTACTACTTCAACACGTTCATCATTTGTTCGAAGAATTTTTCCATTAGGAATTTGAACTTCTCCATTTTTAGGGTTTCCTCCAACAAGGTTAACTAATTTAATGGGAGATTCTCTTCTATCTAATTCCTCTTGAATTGCAACAGAAAAATTTCCAGAACTAATAACTACAATTCCTTCTAAATCACTAGATTCAGCATCATCCACTAATTCCTCAACACCAAGTTCTTTGTGTGTTGCACCAGTAAAATCATTAAAATTATAAACTTCTAAAGACATAATGACCCAGATTTAAAGCTATTTATAAATATTTCGGCAATACTTACTATCCAGTGATGAAAACGAAAGGTTTATAAACTAAACCAAACAATAATACAATATGAAAATTCTAGCACTTAGCGACATACATGGAGACAAACATTTAACTAAAGATATGGCTGAAAAAGCATCTAAAGAAAATGTTGATTTAGTAATTTTAGCAGGTGATTTAGTTGATGATGAAGGCTCCGTAGAAGGCTTAGTAGGCCCATTTAAGGCTAAAGGAATTGAAGTGGGAGTTATACCGGGAAATTGGGAAGGAATGGCAGAAATAGGTTTTCTTGTTGAAAAATATGGTGCCAAAAATTTGCATGGATATACCCTTAAAAGAGGAAACATTGGATTTTTTGGCTGCGGATACTCAAACATTGGAATCCATCAGTTAAGTGAAAAAGATGTTTTTAACACATTAAAAAACGCCCATGATTCTTTAAAAGATGTTAAAACAAGAGTAATGGTAACACATACACATCCAGAAGATAGTATTCTTGGATTAGGAATTTTTCCAGGATGTGGTGGAATTAGAAAAGCAATTGATGAATTAAAACCAGACTTACATTTATGTGGACATATTCATGAAACAGAAGGAATCGAAGAAAAAATAGGAGCTACAAGAGTAATTAATGTAGGTAAAAAAGGAAAAATAATTGAATTCTAATCTGAACTATATCCTAATCCCAACCTTTTTCTTTTATAATCGGGCATGTCCATCAAAAGATTTACCGGTTCCAAAGGAGTTGTATCTCCATCTCTTCGACCAAAACTAGCACTTCCGCAAAAATAAGTGTCAACTATTGGTTTTTTCAACCCAACAACTAAACCACTATCAAAAGCTTCTTCAACAATTGCATCCATTCCATCATCAGCTAATCCTCTTTCTTTATTATCATCTGCCATAAATTAAAACCGGTTAAATCCACTTTATAAACATTTTTTACCACTAAAATATACAAAACATTTTTAGAGTATTACCATAAATAAATACAAAATGGAATTACTAGCACCTGTGGGAAACTGGGAAATGTTACGTGCTGCAGTCAAAGCAGGTTGTAATGCGGTTTATTTTGGTGTTAAAGGATTTAATATGCGTGCTGCTGCTAATAACTTTGCTCCAGAAGAACTTAAAGAGGTAGTAAAATATTGTAAAGAAAATAATGTTAAAACTTATTGTACCGTCAATATCATAATTTATGAACACGAATTAGAAAAATTAACACAAATTCTAGAAGCAATTAAAGAAGCTAATATTGATGCTGTAATTTGCTGGGACCTTGCAGTAATAAAGAAATGTAAAGAACTCCAAATTGAAACACATCTATCAACACAGGCATCAGTATCAAACTCAGAATCAGCAAAATTGTGGAAAGAATTTGGCATTACAAGAATTGTATTAGCAAGAGAGTGTTCTTTAGAAAATATTAAAGAAATTAAAGACAAGACTAATTTGGAAATAGAAATTTTTATCCATGGAGCAAGGTGTATTTCTCTTTCTGGAAGATGTTTTATGTCACAAGAATTATTCAATAAATCTGCTAACAGAGGCGAGTGTTTACAACCATGCAGAAGAGAATATACAGTTAAGGATGAAGAAGATAAAGAAATGGTCATGGACAATAATTTCATTATGTCTGCTAAAGATCTTTGTGCCTTACCATTACTAAAAGAATTAAAAGAAACGGGAGTAGAATCATTAAAAATTGAAGGGCGTAATCGAGGAGCAATGTACGTCTCTAAAGTTATTTCTATTTATAGAAGGGCAATTGATGCATTAGAAAAAAATCAACTAAACAAGGGATTAATAGAACAGTTAATGGAAGAACTAAAAGAAGTTTACAATAAAGATTTTTCAAAAGGTTTCTTTATAGATTATCCATACCATCAAAGAGCTAACATTTATGGAAATAAAGCTACAAAACAAAAAGTCCAATTGGGTAAAGTAAGTAATTTCTATAACAAAATTGGAGTTGCAGAATTTAAAGTAGAAACTCAAGGATTTGAACTTGGAGACAAATTAGCGTTTATTGGTCCGACTACAGGTTATGAAGAAATAATTGTAGAAAAAATCTATACAAATAAAGGAGAAGTTAAAGAAGCAAAAAAAAGCGAAGTAGTTAGTATTAAAGTCAATTCTAAAGTTCGTGAGAATGATAAGGTTTATTTAATCAAAGAAAGAACCACTAAAAAGTGACGAAACATTTATAAGTGGACTTTACTCTAATAAAAAAAGCATGAATGAACCAAATTTAGCTTTAGAAAGGCACCCATTTCTGGTAGTTTCTGATATCCATGCAGATGCACCTGCGCTAGAAAGAGTTTTAGAGATGGTTCCAGATGTGCGTTATCGATGTTCTTTAGGCGATGTAATTGGCTATTCTGGTCATAACCCAGAAAGAGCAGTAGATTTAGTTGATGGGTTTAATGTTGGTATTCGTGGAAATCATGATACCTTGGCCTTAGGAAAAAATACCCCTGATATCTTTAATGACAGAACAGCAAAAACAGTAGAAGAACATGCCAAAGCAATTGGACAACCAGGATTAGATCAACTTGCCCAATATGCAAAGACTTTCAAAAGAAAAAACATGCTATTTGTTCACGGATCTCCAGAGAGTGAAAATGATTACTTGATTAATGAAACAGATATTAAAAGAGTTTTAGAAGAAAATCCAGAAGTTGATTTAATGTTTGGAGGACATTTACATTTCCCAAGAATTGCAGAATATGATAAAAAAACAGGAGAAGTCTCTTTTCCAGAGTTAACATTTCCACTATCAAGACATTTCTTAGATTTAGAAAAAAAACGATATGTAGTAAATGTCCCAGCAATTGCAGAAGACGAAGGAAGAATGGGATATAAACAAAGTGGTGGAACAGTATTATTCCATCAAAGTGAAACTAATAAAGTATTAAATATTTATTTCTTACCAAAAGAGTTATAAAAATTTAAAATTATTTATCCAAACCACCAAGTTGATAATCTGAGACATGACCAATATTATGTTCCCCTTTAATATGAGCAGGGACACTAAATTTTGGAAAAACAAAACCAAGATGCTTCATTTCAAGATCAATTAAAACATTATAACTACTTAGATTAAATCTTCCACTTAAATAACTAATATTATTTTTATCTAATAAATAATCAATTTGACTTTTATTGTTACTATAATTGTTCTGAATATGAAGTAATTCCGCAAAATATCCATCATTAAAACTTTGTAAAACTTCTTCTTTTTTTAGTTTTGTAATAACAAAATCAACACCAGTTAATAAAAAATTAACTAACAAACCATAAGGACCAAATAATTGTCCTCTTAAATAAAGATGGGGTTCCATTGTTTCCAAAAATTCATAATCAATATGAAAAATCGGGTTTTTATCTCCAAGAAAATGAGTGGTATTACTTTTTGCCAAAAGTTTAAATTCACGAATATTAATAAAAATATTAAACGGACGGTCAGAAAGATTTAACACAAAAGCATCTGCACATGCAGCCCCAAGCAAATAAGAAAAATTTAAAGCTTCATCAAAACTATTAAGTTTTCCAAGTTCCAAAATACGAACACCTTCCATAAAAGCAATTTTATTCAAATGCTCAATTTTATCATCAATTAATTTTCTTTTATAATTAATCACCATATGTCTCAAAGATAAAAACCTCATCAATTTAGAGATAATTAATTCAACACCAACCCTTCCTTTTTTGATAATATGATGTTCCAAATTACCAAAACGATTTTTTGTAATTAGTAAATAAGGTTTTTCATTTGTATGGTACTGGACTACCACAATCAGCTGATCACCAGTAAATTTTTCAATCAACTTTTTTGCAGTATCTTGCGAAATATCTGAAAGTAGATAAATACCCTCAGCTAAACCATCTAAAAGATCTTTAAACAACTTTTTACGATGAATCAAATGAACCGGATAAAGATTTACCTGGAAAGATAGTAAATGTAGCAAATCAACTAATTTGTTCATAGAATTCAAAACATTTGTTGCCAATTCTTTTTCAATTTTCCCCCGCTCAAGTTTTAATAAATAAGAATCAATTTGCTTAAGATATTTACGAATTTGTTTAATAATTTTGTCAAAATTCCGATCAATTTTCCGTTCTAATCTTCCCCATTTTGACTTTTTAATTTTTTCAAGGTTAGAATATAAATCTTGTTCTATTTTATGTAACAAATTAAGAATATCTTTATGTAAAAACCATCCCTCTGGTAAATCCTGATAAACAGAGATTAACTTCTTTTCTTTTTCCTCAAAAGATTCAAATAAATCCTTATGTAAAGATAAATTGAAAACCATTCTTAAAAGCTAAGTAACAAGGTTTTTAAATCTTCTTTAATTTCATTAGAAAATGCTAACACAAACAACTTGTCCAGAATGTCAAAAAGAACTTCATCATGGCCAACATAAGTATGCTGATGGTATGTTTGATATTCGTTATTGTAAAGATTGTGGTTATAGAAAAGAAGTTCCAGAATAATTAATTAAAAATTATTACAAAAAATAATCACATACCCATGCCTTTAGGCATCTTACCCTTCATCTTCTTCATCATTTTATTCATATCTTTCTCACCCTTAAACATTTTCATCATTTTCTTACTTTGACGGTGCTGTTTAAGTAACTCTCTAACTTGACTAATTTTTAATCCAGAACCAGCAGCAATTCTATCTACACGCTCTGCAGAAATAATATCAGGATCCTCTAATTCATCTTGAGTCATTGAATCCATAGCAATTCTCCACTTCTCTAGTTTCCCTTCTTGCGTATCTAACATATCTTTAGGAAGATTCATATTTCCCATACCAGGAATTAAACCCACAATTTTTTTTAAAGAACCCATTTTCTTTAATGATTTCATTTGATTGTAAAGATCAAGTAAATTAAAATCTCCTTTCAAAAACTTGGCTTGCATGTCCTTTGCATCTTCTTCAGAAATAACTTCTTTAGCCTTCTCTAATAAAGATTCAATATCACCCATACCAATTAAACGCCCAACAAAACGTTGTGGATGAAACACTTCAAGATCCTCTGCTTTCTCACCAACACCAATAAATTTAATTGGAGCTTTAGTAACAGCACATGCACTTAAAGCACCACCACCCTTAGCCGTTCCTTCTAATTTGGTAACAATAACACCATTTACATTTACAGTATCATGGAATGCCTGTGCTTGCTTTCTCGCAGCTTGACCAATATCTGCCGAGATAACCAATAAACGCTCATCAGCTTCAACAGTAGAATTAATTTGATTAAGTTCTTCAATTAAATCCTCAGATAAAGCATCCCTTCCAGCCGTATCTACAATAACAAGATCATAATCCTTAACCTTATCCTTAAATGTAAGATAAATGGTTACTGGATCTTTTTCTTTCTTAATTCCAAAAAAATCTACACCAACATCCGCAGCTAATTGTTCTAATTGATCATAAGCCGCAGGTCGCCAAGTATCAGTTTGCATTACTGCAACTTTGTAACCACGCTTTTTGTAAAATTTAGCAAGTTTTCCAGCAGTAGTTGTTTTACCAGAACCAAATAAACCAACTAACATAATTTGAGTAGGTTTCTTTACTATCTTCAATTCTTTAGTTTCCTTACCTAAAAAATTTGTTAATTCTTCATAAACAATTGTAACCAAATGTTCCCTTTGAGTAATACCAGAAGGAGTCTTTTCTTTGGTCCTTTCCTTTATTTTCTTGCTTAAATCAAAAACTAGCTGAACATTTGTATCAGACTGTAATAATGCTCTTTGAATATCTTTAATAAGTTCATTTATCAGCTTTTCATCTACAAAAACTGATTTTGCAATTTTTCCAAGAGTATTCCTTAACGAATCTCCAAGCTTTTCAAGAACCATCTTTAATCTAGAAATATGGTAGTTATATAAAGTTTATTATGAAATCATCAAAGAAATAAAACAAGAATACCAAAAAAGAATAAAAATAACAATATAATGAAGTTAAGTACTTTCAAATAGTGCTTCTTATGTGCATTAGCTTTTCTATCATGTTCCTTAAATTGCTTATGTGCTTTCATCTCCCAATATTCTCTAATAAGGAAAATTAAAACAACAACAAATAACATTGGAAGTACAAAGATTAACAAATAATATATCATGATCGGAATCGCAATTAACCGATTTGTACCTTCCATAAATAAATATCTTGATAATAAAAATGTCTTGTTAATATTTGTAAAACTTAATAATCCTAAAATTAAACCAAGGATTAATGTACCTGAATAAGAGGTAATTAATTCAACTAAACGGTTTAATGCTGCTTTCGCTTCTTTAGACAATTTTTTAATAGTAACTTCCCAACTGATAAAAAAATGTTTCATTGAAGCCAAAGAAAATAAAATCACTAAAATTGCAATAAATTTAGATATAATTGTAGCTATCCCTGAATATGCAAACCAAGAAAATAATCCAAATCCAAAAAGTAAATAAGCTAAATAAATTCCAATAATAAAAGACAAACCACGAATTAATACTCTTTGCGTTTTCTTAATACCAAGAATAATTACTAGTAAAACAAGAAACAATGCAAGTGGACCTGTGGTAAAAGCATTTGAAAAAGCAGCCCCAGTAATGTTAAAAAAAGTTAAACTTTCCAATACACTCTTAGAAGAACTATCTCCAACAATACCAATTACTTTAGTTTTTTCTAAAGAAGGACATTCTGAACTAATACTCTCACTCATCATGCTCAAAATCCCATCCTGACCTACAAAATATGTGTCAGAAGTAAAGACTACAGGTAACCCCTGAGATCCTTTTGGAACATTATATTTTGTGAAAAAACTTTTTAATAAATTAAAATTATCTGCACTATAATAAACTTCATAATTTTCAACTTGTAACAAAGAATCTTGAGTTTGCAACAATTTCATATATTGATTAGTTTCAGGACAACCATCACACCCATCTCCATGAAAATAATAAACACAACCATCCCCAATTACAAGAGATGATAAACTAACTAAAATAAGTACAAAAATTAAATACTTAAACATTTTTACCATTTTTGAATTTCTTTACCAACTGATTCTTTAAAAGATTCAAAGATCTTAAAAACTTTGTCTTTTAATTCTGATTTTGGTTTTGGAGAATAAACAAAAACATATCCTCCTTTATCAAGATTAATTTGTCTTCTTTTGATTAAATCTTTTTCAAATAAATGTTTAACTCCTCTTTGAATTGTTGTTCTATCCCTTTTAATTTTCTTCATGATTTCTTCAATAGTTAACTCTTCTTTTTCTTCCAAAAGAAATTTCATAGTAGCAATTTCTGTTTTATTTAATCCAAAAGAACATTTAAGAATATCTTCCAAAGTTACAATTCGGCAAACAAAGTTTAATCCCATAGTTAAAAGTAATATTTTATTGTTTATAATGCTTTTGCTTTGCACTACCGCATTTCAAGCTAAAATAACACTTAACAAAAAAAAGAAGAGATATGCCAAGAACCAACAGTAGTGCAAAACAATATAACAATTGACACTTATTTCAGTTTATTTAAATACCAATTAACATCCATTAATCATAAAATGACAAATGAACGAAAAAAATTAATTAAAGATTTAGAATGTGAAGAATTATGCGTTATTGAAAATAAAAATAACGTAAAAGAAATAACAAAAGATATAAAAAAGTTAAAACAAGACAAACATTGTAAATGTTAATTGGAGGAATAAAAATGGTATTAGAATTGAAAGAAGAAAGTTGGGAACAAGAAGTAGTTAAATCAGATTTGCCTGTAATTGTTGATTTTTGGGCATCTTGGTGTGGACCTTGTAAAATGTTAGCACCAATATTTGAAGAAGTAAGCAAAGACTTTGAAGGAAAAGCAAAATTTGCTAAATTGTCAACGGAAGAGTATCCAAGTCTTGCACAAGAAAATCAAATTACTGGAATTCCTTGTTTAGTCGTATTTAAAGGTGGTAAGGAAGTAGATAGAATCGTTGGATTTAATCCTGCACCAGCATTGAAACAGAAAATTGAAGATGTGTTAAGTAAAGCTTAATTTTACTTTTTTATTTTATTTTTTTTATTCTACACCACGATCCCAATGGCCCTTGGTAAAGTTAAATTTGTTAACTTCAACTTTCTTGCCAGAAAGAATTTTAGTATAAATATCTAAAAATTTTTCAACATTATAATCTAGATCTAAAAAGAATTTCTTAACACCAATTCCCTTTAAATCGTTAATCTTTTCAAAAAATCCTAATTCTTTACTATTTAGAATTTGATAATAATTATGTTCTTGCCTAACTGGGAAAACATATTTCTTCTGATCTTTCAATTTTGGAGGCAATTGTTCATACTTAGTATTCATCATAACAATTTTACCATGAACAAAAGCTGCAAAGTTCTTATCGTTAAACTCCTTTAATTCATTAAAAGAGATTTCTGGAGAAATTAATGCGGTTGATTCATCAAAATAATTTAAATCAAGATCATTAAAGATGTTATTAGAATAATCTAAATACAAATTAAAACCCTTTCCTTTCAGTTGAGTATATACGCCCAAATTCCCAATTAATATATCCTTAATATTATATTTTCTAATCAACTCTAATGACTTCTCAACATCTTGATCATTAAGAAGTCTTGGAATGTAAGCAGAAAACTTATTATCAAAATCTTTTGCAAAAATATCATAAAAGACTTTATCAGTATATCTTAACGCAATTTTTGCATCTTCAAAAGAATATACCTTCACCAATAATTCTTCCTTAACTTCCCCATTTTTTATTTCAGGCAAAATAATTTCTTTACAACTCCTTTCCTTAACCATAATTGGTTTATTTTGTTCAAAAATAATTTCTTTACTTTCCTTCACAACTGAGGTGATGTAAATTTTTGTTCCTGGCTTTGCTCTAATATGTAATTTAACTAAATCCCCTTTCTTAGCATCCTCAACTGTAATGCCATCCAAATCAATTTTTTTTAGAACAGCACCATCAACTTTGTTTGGTAACCAAATTCCAATCCCATCTCCCAAAGAAACATCCTCTTCTAATTTTATCAATCCTTGTTTGTTAATTTCTCCAAGATACAAACCACGACCCATAGGTCTTTCATCAGAAACAACATTTTGAGATTTTGAATAATAACCCCAAGTAAATTCTCTATTAAACGCCAATTTCATTTCTTTGTACAACTCTTTATCAACTTCAAATTTCCCAGCATAATAACTATCAATTGCTTTTCTGTAAAGTTTAGTTGCAGCTTGAACATATTTAACACTTCTAAGCCTTCCTTCAATCTTCAAAGAACTAATTCCCAATTCAATCATCTCAGGTAAATTTTTAACTAAACAAAGGTCCTTCATGCTAAGTAAATATTTACTATTATACTTTTTTCTACAAGGTTGTGCACATAATCCCCGATTGCCAGACCTTCCTCCTATAAAAGATGAGAATAAACATTTTCCGGAATAAGAGAAACAAAGTGCTCCTTGAACAAAAATCTCTGTAGGCAATTTTGTTTTTTGAATAAAATTTTCAATTTCTTCCTTGGTGAGTTCCCTTGGCAGAACTACTTTGTCCGCTTCCTTAATCAAATCATAAAAATAACTATTTGTTATAGCTGCTTGAGTACTAATATGAACTTCCAACCCAGGAAAATTATCTTTAATTATTGGTAAAAATGAAATATGTTGAATAATAACAGCATCAGCTCCAGCCAAATAAATTTCTTTAACAGTTTCAAAAAAATCAACAACTTCAGAATTTTTAACTAAAATATTCATGGTGATGTAAACCCTTACACCATTCTCATGACAATACCTTACTATTTTCTTTAATTCAGATAATTTAAAATTTGAAGCTCTCCTCCTAGCATTAAATCTATCAATACCAAGATAAACTGCATCCGCTCCATTCTCAACAGCAACTTCTAATGTTTCTTGATCACCTGCTGGCAATAATAGTTCCACTTTCTTCATAAAAGAGAAAAAAGAACCCCACTTTAAAAACATAATCTTTTTAAATCAATAGTAATACACCTTTACTTATGGAAAAGATTGCTCAAGGTGCTGAAGCTGTTCTTTATAGAGATCGAGGAACGATTATTAAAGAGAGGTTAAGTAAAAGTTATAGATTAGCACAATTAGATGATTCTTTAAGAAAATTTAGAACACGAAGAGAAGCTAAAATCTTAGGAAAATTAGAGGAAATGAATTTTCCAGCACCACACTTACAAAGTTTTTCTGATAAAAGAATGTCAATTGTCATGGATTTCATTCCGGGAGAAAAATTAAGAGACCTTTTAATTCAAGGAGATGACTATCAAAACCTTGCAAAAGAAATTGGAGAGAAGGTTGGAAAATTACACTTAAAAGATATTGTTCATGGAGATTTAACAACTTCAAATATGATTATGCATAAAGAAAATAAAGAAATTAATTTAATTGATTTTGGTTTATCCTCTTTCTCAAATAAAGTTGAAGATAAAGCAGTTGATTTATTTCTTTTAGATCGAGCATTAGAAAGTAAACATTACCAAATTTATCCAGAAGTATTTCAAAATGTTCTTGAAGGGTATAAAAAATCAAATCCCGATGCCGCGGAAGTTTTAGCCCGTTTTCAAATAGTTCAAGCACGTGGAAGAAATAAAAACAAATAAGATTGAACTATTTAAAAAAATCGTCCTCCCATTTAGTTGCTAAAGTTCCAGGACCCCTTCTTCCAAGAATTGGACCATCAGAATACACTAATCCACCTGCAGCCATGTTATCCCTAGCCATCCTAGCACAAGAATAAGTTGCCAAAACAGCATCTTTTTTCATTACACGAAACATTTCTTTAAACAAATCTTCAGTCCACATCTCAGGAGCTGTTTTTGGACTAAAAGGGTCATAAAAAACTGCATCAAAATAATTAGGGAGTAAAGTTTTAACTGTTTCTCTAGCATCTCCTAAAAGAATCTTTACTGTTACATTTCCATGTTTAAATTCTAAACTTTGAGGAGTTAAATTTTTATAATGTTCAAAGAATTTTATTGGAGGATTAACTTCCTGAATTTTCTGAACAATAATTGGATCATACTCAAGACCATAAACAATAACTTCACAATCAGGATTCTCTTCTAAAGCAACATCAATTGCCTTAGCAGAATTATAACCCATCCCGAAACAAAAGTCAAGAATTACAACTTTGCCCGCTTTAGCCAGTTCTTTAATTTTACAAGGGATAGCATATTTTTGTAAGGCCTCTTCAATTGCCCCTGTAAAAGAATGATAACTCTCACCAACTTCTTCATTAAGAAAAGTTTCAGATCCGTCTCTTGTAACAGTTTTTTTTAACATTTCTACAATAACTACAGAAAACATTATAAATAATTTGGTTACCAAAGTGATTTATGTATAAATCACTCAGAACGTATGTTGCAGCGGCATCATTATTATTAGTTACATCATGTGGTGGAGAGAATTTTTGTTATCCAGGATATCAAGGAGGACAACCTTCATCTAATCAAGTAGTAAGAACCACAGTATTATTAGAAGGAACACTAGAAGAAGTTGCAAAACGCCATGGAGTTACACTTGATGATTTAACTTCATTAAATGACCTTGATAGTACACAAATGATTAGTTCTTTTGACACAATTTGTTTACCTAAGAAAAAATAAAGCGGACCTGGGAGGATTTGAACCCCCGATCTATTCCTTAGGAGGGAATCGCCTTATCCATGCTGGGCCACAGGTCCATTTTGCTAAAAAGAAGTTATTTCTTTTTATAAGTTACTATTAATTGTCTTTTTACTTTAAAGAGAAATAATGAAACTTTTCACCCTCTTTGCTTCTAAGTCCTCGATATTCTCCAGGAACAACAAGATTTTCTATAGGTCTAGGTTTATGATGAAAGAAATATGTAAATCCTTCAGGTATCCAAACATCTAAACCAAGACTACTTGCATTAGAAGCAGCCTGAGAAACACAATAATCTAACCAAATGCCAAAAATTTCTACTCCTGAATGTCCTTCAGAAACAATTCTTTCTAAGTAAGGTTCAATTCTTTCAGTATGTGAGAATTTCTCTGCACCAACCACATCTACTCTAGTATTAACTCGTTGTACAAAGCCCAAAGGCAGACGAGAATCATACGGTTCTAATAAACCTCCTTTAAACATTCCTATAACTAATGCAGGTATCATCAATTATAAATAAGAAAACAACCACTTATAAGTTTATCTCTTGCTAGTGAGAACAGTTGCAAGACTCTAAACACCATCAAATAACAAAATATTACTTTCTCAAATCATTAAACTCTTCTTCAAATAATTCAGCAATATTATCATCATAAATAATCAAAACGTTCTCATCATTCCCCTTGTTTCCGTTTCCAGTTGGATTATAACTTCCAGTAATAACAATTTCTTCATCAATTATAAACACCTTATGATGCATGTTATTTTTGTTCCCATCCTTAACAACATCAACATCTTGATAATCAAGTAATTCAAACACAGAATATTTTGAAACTTGTCTTGCTTCCATTACTCCCGAGATAGAAATATTATCTAATTTTTTCAATAATAAAATATTTGCAATACTATCGTCAGTAAAGGAAAAAGTCATAAAATGAATTGATTTCTTAGCTTTCTTCAAAGTTTCTTTAACATGAAAAGCACAATTGTCTTCCGGGCAAAAATAATTTTCAACCTTGATTCCATCAATTTCTATAACTGGATTAAGAACATTAGCACCTTTCTTAAATTCCCCCTGCCACATTTCATTAAACTCACCTTCATAATTTTGTGCAAGAACAGAACTTTCAATCAACAATAAATTATTGTTATTTTTATTTGCCCCATTATTAGTTGGATTCATAGAGCCAGTACTAATTTTATGTCCATCAATAATACAAAATTTATTATGCATTAATCCAGACCTATCGGTTTTAACAAATGAATGATTAAATTCATACAAATATCCATTATCAGTAATTATTTTAACATCAATTTCTTTTTGCTTTTCTAATAATTTATCTCTAATTTTATCAAGATCAACTTCAAAAAAAGCACAATGAACAGATTCTTGGGCAGAATCGATGAAATTTAATAAAGCAGATTCACACTCTTCCTGAGGACAAAAATAAAGTTCAACATTCCCAGAATCAGAGACATAACTCTCAACAGAATTATCAATATTATCAACAGCAAAACCACCAGTAAGAGAATCTGAATCAAAATTATTAAAGAAAGCAAATCCAAACGCTAATACTAAAAATAATACACTCATAACCTTTTTCATTTCTTCAAGAAAGATTTATGAACTATAAAAAGTTAATGATATAAATGAAAAAGTTAATTATTTTAATGGGAAACATTGGTGCTGGAAAGACCACTATTTCCAAAGCATTGGTTAAAAAAGGTTTTGTTTACTCAGGCATTGATTATTTTTATACAAAAGCTAAAAGAGATCTAAAAATCAAAGAATGGTACACTGACGAAAAATATTGTAATCAAGCATATTCCTTAATGCTAGATGCCGTTAAAAATAATATTATCAAAAAAAATGTAATCGTGGAATCAACTGGCGCATCAAAACATGCTATTAATATGTTCAAAAAAATAAATCAAATACCAGATATCAAGATCTATAGATTTTTGATTAAAGTTCCAATTAGAGTATTAAAAGAAAGAATAAAAATTAGAAATGCATCAAGTTGGAAAGTTAAAAACACAATGTCACAACTTCCAATAACCGCTAAGTTGATAAAAGAACTTAAACCAGAAATTGACTTTACAATTAATGGAGATCAAGACACAAATAAAATTATATCTAAAATAATAAAGATAGTAAATAATTAACGCATAGCTTGTTCTAATAGTCTAACATATTCTCCTAAAGGATATTTCTTTCCGGTTTTAATTCTTCTACGATAAAATTGTTCCAGCCTACGATCAGAAGCGACTCCCCTAACAATCATTTCCATAGATGGACCAAACTTATGCAACAAATCTTTTAAAACAAACAATTCAATTTTATCTGCAATCCCCTTACCTAAAAGAACTCTTCGTTCATTGGAATTTGGAATTAAACCAAAAGGATAATATCTTGAACAAGATAATCCTCTTGTAGCTAGATTATAATCAATCTCGCCTAATCGTTTTGGTGCAGTTAAACTATCCCTCTCTGGTAAAGAGAGATGCTCAGTCAAATCAATTTCCCCTAAAGAACCTGCGATAGAATACCCAAAGTTAAGTATTGCAGTACTGTAAAGAACTCTACCAAATGAATCTGATCTAACAGGATATACACTAATTTTTTTCGACATATTAAAGAGAAAATAAAAAGAAAAAATAAGAAAACTTATTGTCTTCTATCATTAGCTCTTCGTGAAGGTCGAGCTTTTTCGTAACCTTTTCCTTTTCCTCGTAATCCTCTACTCTTACGTGCTGTAGAAGTTTTACCATGGAATACCCTGCTAGCATGTTTAGGTTCAGTAATCCAATTAATTTTTGGATCTGCCTTGATAACAGGATGTGATGGATCAACAAAAATTACTTCAAACCAGTAATTCTTTCCATCTTCAGCTACCCAATAAGAATTAAGAACAACTAAGTTAGTATACTTTCTTTGTGCTCTTTCTTCAGCAATTTGCTTATAATTCTTGCTAAGAGTTAATCTTGTAGTGTACCTTTTAGGCCTTCTTCCGCCCTTAAGTTGTGGTCTTGTATGTCCTCCACGAGGAACTCTTTGACGCACCATAACAAAACCTTGTTTTGCTCTATAACCAAGAGATCTTGCTCTATCAATCCTGGTTGGTCTTTCAATTTTTACAGTAGAATTCTCTTTACGCCAAGCGATTAATCGCTCTCGCCATAATTCGTTTGTTTTTGGTTTTTTCCAAATTTCTCTAATTTGTTGGTATAATCCCATTTTTTTAGCCTCCAATACTGATTAACTATCCTTATTTAAGTTAGTCTCAGTAGTTTTTACTCTTTGTACATATTCAGATAAGCTACTACCCACATCTATGTACTTATGCTTAAATAAGATAGAGTATTTAAAAAGGTTTTCAAAATTTAAGAGAAAAATGTTATTAAGATAATTAATTACCAGAAAAATTTCCAACGTTTATCAACATTTTTTTCATGTACTAAATCACTTAGACCAGCCTTTTTTGCATTTTTAAGAAATTGATTAGCAATAGCTTTTATCCGAAGACCGTTAATATCAACATCATCTTGAAAATATTGATATCGTTCTAATAATTTATCCAAAACATCTGCTTGAGTTTCTAAATTAACATGCAAAATCCCAGAAGTTGCAACTTTTCTTTCCCTTTCAAGTTCATCCAACTTTTTCAATTCGGGTAATAATTGACTAACATCACTTTGTACCTCTTCCAAAAATTCAATTATTGCCTCAGTATCTTTCACAATATCAATTTTATCGTGTTCTATCTTCCTTTCACGTAATCGTTTCCAGAAACTCTTTTTTGCCATTAAGAATTAATTAATATCTTAGCTCTTATAAATTTAACGTTGAATATTTATTCCTAAAGGTTTAACTGCATCAACAAACAATATTTTCATCCAACCAAGATAGGGGATTCTAAAAAGTCCTTTGCCAAGAATTCGTGATTCAGAAATTTTCTCTTCTCCATAAACACCCGAAATCATTCCATTATTATGATCACCCTTAGTTTGGTAAAAATATTCTCCATCTTCATCCCAAATTTTAATAATTCGATGAATTATAGGTTGTGGTTTACTTCCTTGAAAAATCAAAACATCTCCAACTTCTAAATTATCACGATTAGCACGCCAAAGCAAAATCACATCACCCTTGCGAAACCCATCATCAAAAGGATAAGTTCTAAATTCTTCTTTGGTAATACCTTTTTCTTCATACCATTGCCCACAGGTGTTCCAATATTGATCAAACGATTCAGGAAATTCCTTAAACTGTTGTCCACAAATAATTTCATTTGTAGTTCCATGTTCCATACTTTCTGAAATTACAGCAACAATTGGATAAGAAGTTCCTAAAACTACTCCAAGAACTGGATAAACAATAAAACGAATAAGTAAAAAAGCAACAATTATGTTAGCAATCCAACTCCAAATACTATCATCATCCCAGAAAAAGTTCCAAGTCCTTTTTCCATGATGTTTAATTCGTTTTAACTTCTCACGCATAGTCTAAGTATTGTTAAGACCTTTAAAAAACTTTTTATACACAAAGAAATTAACTATACCTAATGATAATTGGAAAAGTGAAATTAAACCAAGATAAAATGGAAGAATTAATCCAAATTATCAAAAAGAAAAAAGAGTTAAAAGAACTTAGTAATGAGTTTATTATCTCCTACTTGAGAGAATATTTTCAAAAAGAACAAAAATTATTTTTAAATTTATCAAAAGAATTAAACCCAAAATCAAAAGAATTTAAACAAGTTGTTAAAGAAGTTCGATCAAAATTAAGAAGAGTTTACGGCTTATTTCGAGTTGAAGATGAAACTCTTAAAAGAAAAGAATTCGTTGAAGAGTTTCTTGCAAACCCGCAAAAAAAAGAATTAATTAAAAAGATTCTTGAAACCCATTCATCAACAAAAGAAAGATTACCACATTATAAAGAACTTTACAAAAAATTGTTTAAGATTACCAAAAAACCAAAATCAATAATTGACCTTGGTTGTGGTATCAATCCTTTCTCTTTCACATTTATGGATTTAAAAAATTTAACTTATTATGCTTATGATATTAGTGAAGATGAAATTAGTATTTTAGAACAATACTTCAACTTGTTACATCAACTAAATCCTCTTTTTTCTGGTGAAGCCCATATCCTAGATGCCCTACGGTGGACAAGATTATTACAATTAGAACAAGTGGATGTTTGTTTTCTATTCAAAATGACTGATGTTTTAGATCAAGGCAAGGGGCATAAAAGAAGTGAAGAAGTCATAAAATCAATTCCTGCAAAATTTATAATTGTTAGTGTTCCAACTTTAACAATGTCGGGGAAAAGAATGAACCATCCAAGAAAAGGATGGATTGAATTAATGTGTAAAAGACTCAATTATACTTTTCAAATTATTGAATTCAGTAATGAGTTATTTTATGTAATTAAAAAGCAATAAAAAATAAATTAAAATAAAAAAAATGTTAATAGAAAATAACAATGTTCTATTTTGTTTTGCACTTTTACCAATTTTATTAATTTTTGTTTTAATGGTACTTCTACGCTGGAAAGCAATTAAAGCCATGAGTTATACTTGGATTGCAACCATTTTTATTAGTTATTTTATTTGGGAAATGCCACTAAATTGGATTAGTGCAGCAACTATTAAAGGGACATTCATCGCATTTGAAATCATTTTAATTATTTTTGGTGCTATACTACTATTAAAATTATTAGAACTAGGTGGAGTTATTTCTATCTTAGATAAAACTTTAAAACAAATATCACCTGATAGAAGAATTCAAGTAATTATTATTGCATTTTTATTTGGAAGCTTTATTGAAGGAGCAGCAGGATTTGGCACCTCAGCAGCATTAGCAGCACCACTATTAGTATCTTTAGGTTTTCCCGCTATTGCTGCGGTTACAATAGCTTTGATTGCCAATTCTGTACCTGTTACTTTTGGAGCAGTAGGAGTTCCCATCCTAATTGGAATAAAGTCTGTTGTTGATATTGACATTATGCAAGTAACTTTCTATTCTGCTTTAATTCATGTTATAATCGGAACATTTATTCCCTTAGCATTAGTTTCAATCCTAACTAAATTATATGGAGCAAAAAAATCATTTAAAGAAGGGCTAATTATTTGGCCATATGCAATTTGGGCAGGATTATGTTTTACAATTCCTTATTTAATTACCGCATCCCTTCTGGGACCAGAATTTCCATCAATGATTGGTGGATTAATTGGGATGATAGTTCTAATTTCCACTACAAAGAAAGGTTTTTTGATACCAAAAAAAACATGGAATTTTCCAACAAAAAAAAAATGGCCAACAGAGTGGATAACAAAATGTGTCACATTACATAAACAAAAATCCCTCTCACTTAAAAAAGCTATAATCCCATATACATTAGTGGGATTATTATTAGCATTAACAAGAATCCCCCAATTACCTTTTGGAACATGGTTAAAAAAATTAACAATATCTTTTCCAATAATATTTGGAGCAGAAATTAATTATTCTTTCGCGCCATTTTATTCTGCAGGATTTATTTTTGTCATTGTATCAATTATTACAAGATTTATGTTAAAAATCAATTTCAAAGAAACTAAATGCGTAATTCAAAATACTATTGCAAAAATAAAAATCCCTTTCCTTACTTTAATATTTGTTGTAGCTTTAGTCCAAATTATTCTTCTTTCAAATCATAATACCCTAAACATACCAAGTATGCCACTAATATTAGCAGAATTTTTCTCTTTATATACTGGAAAATTTTATCCTTTTTTCTCTCCAATGATTGGAATGTTAGGTTCTTTTATATCTGGATCAAATACTGTTTCAAATTTGTTTTTTACTGCATTTCAATATGAAACAGCAATCAAGTTAGGAATTTCTACAGTGATAATTGTGTCATTACAGGCTGTAGGGGGAGCGATAGGAAATATGATTGCAGTGCACAATGTTATTGCTGCATGCGCAACAGTTGGATTAAAAGATCAAGAAGGAAAAATCATCAGAACAAATATAATACCTGCATTAATTTATTCACTATTAGCAGGAATTATTGGTTTTATTTTAATTCAAATTCTATAAAATAATTAAATTAATTCTTAAAAACAACTGATTTTACAGAAAGATTTAAATATAAATTATGAATATATATTCGTTATTACCAAAAACAAACAATATGGAGGAAATAAAAAATGCCAAATAAAGATGGAACGGGGCCCGAAGGAAAAGGTCCAAAAACAGGAAGACAAGAAGGAACATGCGAAGGTGCCAATCCTTGCCCAAGAGGAAGAAGAATGAGCCAAGGGAGAGGAAGAGGAATGAGAAGGAATGCCAATTAACCGCAACCTTTTTATTCTTTTTATATTTACCTAAGATGGTGCCAAGACCAAAACTTAAAAGAAAAATACATTTCAATCCGGATGTTACTTATTTCAAACCAAGAGGGATACCATTAAAAAAATTGGAAGAAGTAATTCTTTCTGCAGATGAATTGGAAGCATTAAGGTTAAAAAACTTTTTAGACTTAGATCAAAATGATGCAGCAGAAAAACTAGGAGTTTCACAACCCACATTTCACAGAACATTACTATCAGCAAATAAAAAAGTAACAGAAGCACTAATTAAAGGTAAAGCGATTAGAATAGAAAATTAAAATAAAATCTTTATTCATTACCTTTAAAAAAAGGTGCATATTCTCCAACAACTTCATGCTTATAATCAGAACCATGATTTCTTTCAGGTCCAAGCTTACGAACAGCCAAAAAAGTCTTTCCATCATCTATTAAACAAGCATTAATTGTTTCAGGATTATTACGTCTTGCACCAGAACTCCAAAAAGTTCTTTGAATAGAAGTTGCTTCTAATGCAGCAACTCTTTGATCAAATGATTCTCTTCTCCAATATGTTTCAGTGATCTCTGGTAAAAGGGTGTCTAAAGCTGCAATTTTTCCACCTGGAGTATCAATTATTTGAGAATACTTTACAGGAACAAATACAACAGTATAAGATTTAAATTTAAACATTTATAGAAATCCAGAAGAACAGTTTATAAATTTATCGTTACTAAGAAGGAGTAACCTAACCTTAATTATTCTACAATTCGATTTTTAGCTTCTATCCTAATCCATTCTTTAAACTCAAATAAAACTCGAGTAGGATCCATCTTACCATGCTTCTCCCTTACTTTCTCAGAAATCAAATGAAACATATCATTAGCTTTAACAACAAAATTTGCTTCCATTAATTCTAGACGACCCAATTCATTAGCAATCTCTACCACGGCTAATTTACAATCCGCCCTTAATTGAATATTTTGCCAAACCGAATCCCAATCTCCAGCAAACTCCTTAACCTTTCCTGCCATCCTTTTCAAAATTTCAGAATTTCCATTAATTAAATCTTCAGTGATTTCTAATTGATCTGTTTTAGGATTATAAACCATTAAATCAACAAACGCCCCTTCTCTTAAAGGATCATCATCCCACAATTTCCTAACTTCAGTAATTCGTAAAATTCTTTTATACTTTTTTAACCCAGAAATAACTGGGTTTGTTGTTACAATAATATCTATTGCTTTAAAAGAAGTTTTAGGAACTCCAATATCGTTAACAACCCTGTCATAAACTCCGTACGGAGAATCTGCGTGAATTGTACCAGCAACAACATTTGCAGCAGCACCAACACGCATCGCTTCAAATAATGCAATCGCTTCCTTACTTCTAACTTCTCCAACAAAAATTGCAGAGTCTCCTAACCGTAATGTGGACCTAATTCCAATAGAGGGATCAACTTCACTTCCAGGAGAAGATAATGCCGACGCAACCTTTAAGGGTTCAAGATTGTAACCAAGTGCACGTAAAGATTCTTGTGGCAATTCAAATGTATCTTCAATTGTAATAATTCTTGACCTTCTACTTAGTTCAACTAGAAAACTTCCAAGCAAACTGCTTTTTCCTGAAGATCTAGTACCAGCAATAAGTATGGTAGCATTATTATCAATAATAAAACTTAGTAACCCTGCACCTAATGCATCCATATACCTTATTTTTTCTTGCATATATAGTGGAAAAGTCCAAGGGTAATCTCTATGCCTTCTAAAAGAAAAAGCAAGCCCCGTTGGACTTAAAGGAGCAGTAATCGCACTAACCCTGGAAGTAAACCCTTCAACCTTTAACTCAGTATCTAAAATAGGATTAGCCTCATCTAAAGGGCGACCAGAAATTAACCTTAACTTTGTTGCCCAACTATCAACTTCCTGTTTAGTAGGATAAATATTAGTATAACAATCTCCATAATCTTGATGGACAATAAAAATAGGCAACTCACCATTAGGGGAATTAATATTAACATCCTGAACCTTTGGATCTGTTAACAAAAGTTCAATCAATCCAAAACCAACTGTATATCGTAATAAAGCTTGAGCAAGATGATCAATCTCATTATCACGTAATTTTAATTTTTTATGTACAATCAAATCCCTTATCAAATCTTTACCAATATTAAAAAAAACTTCCCTCATTCTTTGCGGATCAACAAACTCTTCACGCGTAGGTTTATGCTCGGACATAATCCGTTTAGCATCATCAAGTAATTCATAAACTTCCTCAGTATACCTAAACTCTGGGGGTGTTAGGTGGTATAAAGTTTTAATGTTATCATTAAACTCAAAGACATTAACTTGACATTCCTCATCCTTTTCCCCAAAACTATAACTCTCAACTAAATTCCCATCTGGAAATTCAGTAATTAATTTAGTATACATAAAATCAGGACGAGTGGTTGGATGAAATATATTGCCATAAATGCTTCGATCTCCAACCTTATAATCATGAGAATGTGGAATTAATAATTGAATTAATTTTAATTGTTCAATTTGATGAATTATCTCAACCATGATTTGAACAAATTTTTGTTGTGCATCAGCGTGTCTTTGATCAATTAAAGCATTAAGTTTAATTTTTTCTCGACGTTCGAGTCGTTTAAGTTCAACAAACGCAGCAAAAGGGTCCTCCTGAAGTGTTTTAGATACTATTCGTTGAAATTTTGTATAACTTCCTGCAATGTATCTCTCATTTTGAGGGTCAACAATTATATTTGAATGAGAATACCTATCATCCTGGTTAATTTTTTTATGTAAACTTGCTAATTCAATCAGCAACTTAGTTTGTGAGTAATCGTATTCATATTCCCTTAGTTGGGTAATAATAATTACGGTTACACCAGTAACTTCAAGTAATGCATTTATGGTCTTAGCCATACATAAATCACTATACTCAATTGAAGGAGGAAAAGTACATTTTTCTGCAGAAATTTTTAATACTTTATTCTCGCCTTCATGATACGATTCATATTCAAAACATTTTTTATTATTTGTCACCATCTTTTTTTGAAGTACTACCCTATAATACTCACATAAGTTTATTATAGCTAATTTGTTAATAATTAACAAATTAGAGTTTATATAGATTGCGTAGCGTGAGACAACATATTAGCATAATGGCAGAAAAAAAAGAACAACCGGCAGAACAAGGAAGCTTTGATAATGCTAAACTTTACTTGTGGGTTAAAAGTTTAGAGACGAAAGTTAACAATTTAACTAGAGAGAGTGATGCAATTAAAAACGATTTTATTAGAAAAACTAATGAACTTAAAAGCAGTTCAAAAACATTAAATGAAGATCTTTTAGAGTTTAAACATCAACACGAAAAAACTTTAGAAAAAATTGATATGATTATTAAAGAACTTAAACAGACTGCAGGGATGGAAGAGGTTAAAACGCTTAAAAAATACATGGAATTATGGAACCCATTAAACTTTGTAACACAAAGAGATGTTGAAAGAATCTTAGAGAATAAATTAGAAATTAAAAGACAACAAACAAAAGAGCATAAAAAAGTAACAGAAAAGCATGGACCCTTCCGGTAATATTATATAATTGTTAAAATTAATAAAAGTAATAAAATAAAAAAAGGTGGTAAATATGGATATTCCAGGTCAAAATCAAAATTTAGTTCAAAATGTACTAGAGTTAAGACAACAAGGATTAAGTGATAATTTAATTGTAGAAGAATTATCAAGAAGAGGAAATAATCCTCAAACAATACAATCCGCAATTTCTCAAGCTGATACTCCTCCTCCACCAGACGGATCCTTTCCAGGAATGCCTACTCAACCACAAGGGATGAGTTCCATGAACATGCCCCCTGCACAACCTTCCAGACCTCCTGCGTCAGATGAAGGTAATATCTATGAAAGAATTGAAGAAATTACTGAAGGGATGATTGATGAGAAGTGGGATGAGTTAATTGGGGAAGTTAAAAGAATTGTTGATTGGAAAGAAAAAATTGAAGCTAAACAAACTCAAATTATTAGTGACATATCAAAAATGAAAGAAGACTTTAAAGTTCTTCACCAAGGCGTTTTAGGCAAGTTAGAAGATTATGATACAAGAATGCAAGATGTGGGAGTTGAACTTAAAGCAGTAGGTAAAGTTTTCAAAGATGTGATTCCTGAATTTGTAGAGAATGTTAAAGAATTAAGAGACATTAAAGACGGGATGAAAGAACAAAAATAAAAATTATTTTTTCTACTTTTTTTATTTAAGTGGTATAGTACTTCCGCTTAAGAAAGCTATCGCAAAGACTGCAATTAAGAACACTACTACTAAGCCAATTACTTTCTGATTAAATAAAATCCCAACTAAATTCTGTGAAAATCCACCACTACTAGTACTTAAATCGCCAGTTGTTACAGTAGTAGTAGTAGTTTCTCCTCCTGTTAGTTGAACAATATCTTCAGGAATAACTTGACCAAGAGATGCTAAGAAGATTACTGCTGCAATAGCAAGAATTGACCATATTACTGCAGGATGTTTTACGGCCGCACTAAAATCTGAATCTTTTGCACCAAAAATTTGAAACAATAATAACATTAAAACTAAAAAAATAATCATTATCCCAAACCAAGGAATCATAAAAGTAATCATGGTAACAATTGTTTCTGAAACTAAAACTAAGAAAGCAATCATTACTGCGATTATAGCATTTATCGCTACTGTGTCAGTAACGGCTTTAGTTTTTTGCAAAACTGCATATACTAAAGAAAAAACAAAAAGTACTGCTAATACTGGATTAAAAAATTGCAATAAACTTACATCAAGTACTGTTGCCATCAGCAATCACCTCGAACCAAATATAAGTTATTTTTATTTGCCATTTTAATTATTTTTTCTCAAAAAGTTTTCCAACACTTTTCATCATGTCTGTACCTGCAGTCCCTTTTCCAGGTTCTTTAACAATAAACCAGACTACTAGACCAAATACCAGTATAATCAACATTAATTCAGTTACTTCCGACGTCCACCAATAGAAGATTTCTGAAGGGCCAGTCCAGATTGTTAATGCAGAACCAAAAATGTAAAATACAAAAGCTATTGCCCCAATTGCAATAATTGGTGCAGCAGACTTTGAAAAGTCTGTCCCAAATACACCCATTAAAATTAATAACATAATTGATGCCACAACAACTAGTGCTATACTAGGCAAGGATTCATTCATTACCTGCACTGGATCATAACCTAAAGGATAAGTTCCAATAACGTGAGGAACAACAAACATTAATGCAATCGCTAAAGCAATAATAACATTAAAATTTTTCTTTTCTCCCAAAATTTTAGTTTTCTGCATTACTGCAAAAACAATAGTAAAAACTAATAGGAACGGTAATAAAAAATCCATAACTCCATACGTTTGAAAATAATAACCTAACTGAGCGAATCCGCCGCCAAAAGCCATTTTAGTAACCTCCGAGTTTAACTAACATTTTAATTAACATTTTTATTTTTTTAATCTTTTTTACTTGATTCATGTGATGGTTCATGTACAATGTACCACATAAAAAACAATATTACTAGGAAAAACAATATCCCAATTAAATAATCCACTTTAAGATAGGTGGCAATTTCAAAAATATACTTTAACCAATCTAAAGCATTAAGGAAAATAACAATAATTCCAACAAACATTAGAATCATGAAAAATTTAATCCAATTTGGAAAATCTTTAAGAGTGAATTCTTTGTCACCAAAGAAAACACCTACAAGCATTAAAAAACAAACTGCTAATATAAGTAACAAAACAACATTAGCCATCACGCTACTAATAACAGCAACCAGTTTTGTTGATGCAATAACTAAAAAAGCAGTTACAAAAGCAGTCATTGCGTTAAGATTCTTTTTGGTAATTTCTTTACCATCATATTTCTCAAGACCCAAAACTTTTGTTTTTTCTAATATTGCAAAGACAATAGTAAAAACTAATAAGAAAGGTAAAATTACATCGTAGACCCCAAGATCCACTAAAACATTAATAACCTGCCTAAATGCAGTTTCTTCCGCCATCTAAATTTTCCTCTTTTTGATATCAACAATTAAAATATTAGGATATATAAATGTTTCTTTTTTAAATATCGAGGGTTAATTTATAAAACGAAGATTTTAAATATCAGTTAAAATTTATTATCACATTATAAAGAGGTGGAAAAAAGTGAGGGGAAAATATTTCTTACTATTAATGTTGATTACACTACTTGTTACTTCAGCAATCGCAATTGCGGAATCACAAGTTTCAGTTTCTGTTATTAAAAATGAAATAGCAGTTGGAGAGAAAGCACAATTTGCGTTGAAGATTGTAAACAACGAAACAACTAAGCAAAGGTATAGTATCTATTCTTTCCAATCCGGACAAGGGTGGAATGTTGAACCCGCACCATTAAAAGATAGAATTATTGAAGTCGCAGCAGGGAAAACATATAACACAAAAATTGTTGCAGAACCTCTAGAACAATTTTTACCCGGGATTTATTATGTCCATGTTACAATTGAAAGTGATAAAGGAGAAAGACATAATGAAGCATTAAAAGTGTATTTAAGTCCAGAAAAACCAATTGATTACTTACCATCTATTAAAGCAACAATTGATATGGACGAAAAGATCAGTCCAAAATCCTCTATATCAATCAAACTATTTTTAGAAAATAAAAACCCATTAGATTTAGCTGATTTAAAAATAAAAATTCAGAGCGACATGCCTGAATTTGCTAAAGAAGTAAATGTTAACTTACCACCATTAGAAAAGAAGACAGTAGAATTTTCTGTAACACCAAATATTTATCAACAGCCTAAGGAATACAACTTATTTTTTGTCTTCGAACATGATGGAGAAGTAGCTAAGATAATAGAACAAAAAATAGAGATTATTTCTTTAATTCCTGAATTTAAAACAGAAACAGTTAAAGAAAATATTTTCTTTAAAGGATACAACCAAATTACAATAACTAATGATGGAAATACTATTAACGCCCAAGAAGTCAAACTCCCAATATCTTTCTTCTCATCATTATTTTTATCTGGAACAGAAGGAGACGTTAAAAATGTTGAAGGAGCACGTTATTTGGTATGGGGAGTAGAATTAAGTCCTGGAGAATCAACAGTTGAAAATTATGCAATTAATTATCGTGTACTGTTCTATCTTTTAATTGTCTTAATCTTACTGGGGGTATTTTATTGGTATGTACAAACGCCAATAATCGTAACAAAAGAAGCCCAAACAAAAAGAAATGACGAAGGATCATTGTCACAAATTAAAGTGACCCTAGAAATAAAAAACAAAACAAAAAAACCGTTAAAGGATGTCACTATCACTGATATGGTACCTGGAATAGCAAATGTGGAGAATAGCCTTGAGCTAGGAACATTACGTCCAAAAGAAGTTAAACACACCAAAAAAGGAACTAAAGTAGTTTGGAATTTGGCTGAACTTGATGCTAATGAGCATCGATTGATTACATATAAAGTTAAAGCAAAATTAAACATTGTTGGAACTTTTAGTTTACCTAGAGCAGAAGTTGAATATGCTAAAGGTAGAAAAAAGAAAGGTAAAGCTTACTCAAACATATTCAGATTAAGTAGCTAAATTTATTTATTTAGACAAAGAGAAAACACGAGTAAAAATAAATGATGTCCAGAGACTTCATTTAGCACAATAAAAACATTTATATAGAAGTTAACTAACAATTAATTAAAACTTAGAACAAAATTGAAAGGTAGAAATGAGGGTTCAATTTTGGGATATTCAAAAAATGCTAAAAGGGCATTTTTAAGATATAATCAAAATTTGGCGAGGGTGTGAATATGAAAGATTTTTTTTTACATTTAAAGGAAAAGTTCTCTAATCCAGTACAGGAAGATGAGGAGATGGAACAAACTGATACATACGTAGAATTGGGTGCAAGCCCTCAAAGAGAAGAACAACAATCAAAAGTTATTGTTCGACCATTTGTAATAGAGGAATTCGAAGATATTAAAGAAATCTTAGATGTACTAAGAGAAGGATCAACTATTGCACTAGTCAATATCAAACCACTTAAAGACAAAGATTTAGTAGAACTTAAAAGAGCAATTTCTAAGTTAAGAAAAACTTGTGAAGCAATTGATGGAGATATTGCAGGATTTGGTGAAGATTATGTTATGGCAGTACCTTACTTTGCAAGAATCCATAGAAATAAAACTAAAGTGTTACCAGAATAAATTTTTTTTAATTCTCTTATTTTTCATTTCTTTTAAGTTATAAGTTAATTCTTAAAATAATAAACAAAAAAATAAGGATAAATTTAAACCAGTTTACTTCCCTTCTCTAACGGAGAAATAAACCAAAATTAGTAAGAAAATAAATCCAATTAAACCATACAACACATATTTCTCCTTACTTATTGGCCCAGAAAACAACTTGCTAAAGAAACCTTCTTGCGCAGGTTTTGAAGCAATAGCAAAGTATGAAAAGCTTTTGGTCTTAGCTTGGTATTTCAAAGTACTATTCTCCTCCAAAATCAACTTTGTTTTAAGCGCATCCCAGTGATTATTAACATAATGCACCAAAACAACTTCTTTTTTAGAATAATTATGTTTGGTTAACCAACTAAGAGGGACTTCAAAATCAATTAAAGCAGAGTTCATTTTAATACCTTCAAGACCAGAATTAATCTTCAAATATCGATAAACATTATTTAATTTAGAAACATTTTCTGGAGTATCATTATATGAAATAACCTCCACCTGCACTTCCTTCTCCTCTTTGGAATCAATTTTAATTTGCTTAACTGAAAGGCCAGCTTTATCAATTTTTATAGTAGCCTCTTGATCTTTCTTTAATGATAATTTTCCAGAATAGCTATCAGTGGATTCTAATAATTCCGTTGGAGTTAAAGCAGCAGTACCTATAGTCTCTCCACTAGAAGAACTAGAACTACTAGAAGAATCTTCAGTGTCTTCAGTAGTAGTTGTTGCAGCTGTAGCAGCTCCACCACCACCACTTCCACTTCCACCAGAAGAAGAAGATGCAACAACACAAGCAGTACAAGAACCACCACAATCAACATCAGTTTCATCCCCATTCTCAATACTATCTGAACAAGAAGCAAGAGTGATTTCATAAGTGGAAGATCTTAAATTTCCATAACCATCCGTTGCATTCATATAAATTGTGTAATCACCATAATCATCTGCATCAAAATCAAGAGGCCAACTACAATTTACAAAATTACTACCAAGATTAGTACAAAAACTAGATGACAATACTTGAGTACTAAGAATTCCAGAAACTGCAGAAACATTAGAAAATTCTGTGAAATTAAAGTAAATAGTAAAATTTTCTCCATCTTCTTCAAAATGAGGGTTAGAAGGAGTCGAAGAATAGCTCATGATAGGAGCAGTAGTATCATTAACAACAACACTAATATTAGCAGATAAATTTGCACCATAAGAATCAGATGCAGTTAAGATTATTAGAAAGGTCCCAGTACTGTTTATTTGTAATTGAGGATTTTCTCCTATAGTAGAACTTCCATTATAGACCCAAGTATAAGTGATGGTATCATTATCTGGATCTGTTGCAGTCCCATTAAATTGTGTTAAATTTCCAACCTCAATTACTGTACCGTTAATCGGATTTGTTATATTAACAAAATAGATATTTCTATTTTGGATGGTAAAATTATATGTTGAAGAAGAGTTTAAATTCCCAGCGTAATCATATGTATAAAATTTGTAAACAATATTTTTCTGATTAGTTAAGTTACTGCTTCCTGTTACAGAAATATTAAATGTTTCAACAGACATATTTTGTATAGAATAATTATCCCAAGTCCCAGTAAAATTAGATTCTAAATATACTCTAGAAATATTCAAATAAATATCCGTAACATTTAAAGTAAAAACAACAGTATCATTATTATATACTATTTCTGGAGTTCTTGAAACATTGTTAATTACAGGATAAGTTTTATCAACAACAAAATTAACTGCTTGCGTATCTTCGTTTCCTAAAGAATCATTTGCCCAAACACTTAAAGTATAATTTCCTTCTGAAAATGTAGAATTTGATATATTAACAAAATCACTCCAAGTAAAGTTAGCTTGACTAACTGATAAATTTGAATTTACTTGAGTAAGGTTCCCAGAAGAGTTAGTAATGTTGTAAGTTGATGCAGAAAGCATTAAGTTTGTGACACTCACATTCAGATTAAATAACAAACCATAAAAAGAATTATTTAATGGAGTATAAAATGTAATATTAGGAGGAGTATTATCTACTTCAATTGTTCTAGTTTTACTAACTCCAAAGGTACCAACAGAATCATTCCCATAAACTTTGTAAGTATAACTTCCTGGACTTAAACCACTAATGTTATAATAAAAATTAGTTACATTACTTTGGTTCATAGTGTAATTTGTAAGACTACCATTATTCCATTCTAATAAGGCTGTAGATAAATTAACATCCGAAGTAATATTAATTAAAGTGTGAGTCACTATAATTGTCGAATCATTTGCAGGACTACTTGAAGTAAAATTAATGTATGGTTGAATAGCTGCCAAAATATCTATCCGTGGAAAAACAATTCCATTCCTGGTATCGTTAATGCTCACACCAGTATTTCTTAATTTTGTCCTAATTTGTTCAAATGTAGGGGTAACTCCATATGCAAGTTTCCAATATTGAGTTATTATTGCACCAGCACCTGCAACATGAGGAGCAGCCATTGAAGTACCACTTTTACTAGAAAAGCTAGAACTAAATACAGTAGAATAAATATCTGTGCCTGGAGCAAGTACACTTAAAATTGAAGCAGAATTATATCCAGAAATACCATCAACGTCAGTGGAACCGCCAACAGAAGTAACATTCTCCCCACAACTCGGAGATGTTAATCCTAAAATACCCTTATTATTACCTGCAGAAGCAACTACAAACACACCCTGAGTTGCGGCTGCACTTGCTGCTACTGCAAATCCAGAAGAGTCACTAGAATCACAATAACTAGTATAAGGAATCTCTGCTCCACCACCATCAGTAACACCAATACTCATTGTGATCACAGAGATATTTAATGCAGAAGAATTACTAACACACCAATCAATCGCCGAAATAGCCCACGCAGTATTTCCTGAACCTTCATCAGTAAAAACTTTCATTGCAACTATTTTTGCACCAGGAGCCACCCCTTGATAAGTTTCATTTTCTGAAGCAACAATACCTGCAACATGAGTACCATGATTCCGATTTGCTTCTGAATAACTTCCTGATGGAAACGGATCTAAATCACCATCAGCATGATCATACCCACCAATAACCTTCTCGCAAGTACCATTCAAAAAAGTTTCATTTGTACATCCACCAAGAGCAGGGTGAGTATAATCAACACCGGTATCTAATACACAAACAGTTTCTCCAGAACCATTAATCGAAATTCCATTAACAGAATAATCCCAAACATCATCCGCATTAATCACTGGAATAGATGAATCAAGTTGTAACGCAATTGGTTTAACAGCATAAACTTTCTCAACTAAACCAAGCTCCATTAATTTTTCTAAACCTTTTTTAGAAACCTTTCCATGAAACCCATTAATTACAGAATATTGATGTTTCAAATCTAGATCATAATCTTCTTCAGAAGCAATTTCGAAAGAAGTTTTTTTCTTAATTTTTAATTTTTTAAAAATTTCTTCTTGTTTCTCATTAACATATTCTTTTCTCTCTTCTAATCTATCAACAGAAGCAACACCAAGACCATTAGAATTAACAATGTCTTTCAAAACAACAATTACATTAGCTTCACCGTCCCTATCTAAAGAATCAAAAACTTCTTGATCAACTTGAGTAGCAGAAACAGTAGCAACTAGTAAAACTAATACAATTAAAAAAATCCACCCTCTCTTCATCTTTAAATCAACATTAAACTATTGCCCTTAAGTAATGTAGCACCAATCCCTTCTCCAACATTAAAAGATAAGTCAGAGAAAACACCAGATAAAATTTCTAAAAAGCCTACTTCTTTTTGATATGTAACATAATCAATCTCTTCCAAGTCATAACTTGTTTTAATATAATGCTCAGCAGTTTCTTTTGTACCAAGTAAGTCTACTAAACCAAGTTCAAAAGCTTCAATACCCAAATAAAATTCACCAGTAGCTAATTCCCTAACTTGTTCTTCACTTAAATCACGATTCTCAACAATTTCAGCAATAAAAAATTCATGAATACGATCTAACTTTTTTGTCCAAATTGCTTTTTCTTTTTCACTTAATTTCTTGAAAGGAGTTCCTATATCTTTATTCTCTCCAGCAACTAAGCGTTCATAACCAACACCGTACTCTTCCATCAATCCACTAAATTCAAGATAAGAGGAGATAACCCCAATGCTTCCGGTAATAGACATTTTGTTAGCAATAATATAATCTGTTGAGGAAGCAATCCAATATCCACCAGATGCACCAGATTCACGAATTAAAGAAACAACAGGTTTACTTGTTTTTTTAATTGCAGTTGCAATCTCATCCGAAGCAACAGCAGAACCACCAGGAGAATTAATTTCTAAAAGAATAACTTTAATTTGTTCATTTTCATTTGCCTCTTTAATATAATTCACCATTTCCTTTGAAGAAACTGTAGATTGTCCAAGATAACTTCCACCATTAGTTGTAAGCGGACCTTCAATTGGAATTAAAGCAACATTTCCAATTTTTGAACCGTCAAATATAGAAAATGCTAAAGGAGCAATAACAAAAGTAACAAAAATAATTGCAACGAATGTTAAAAGAATAGATAACCCTCTATTATTTTTTAAATCAACCCTCTTTTTCATAGAAATTAAGAAAAGAATATTATATATAAATGTAACTATTATATCGCTTCTTTAATAGATATTATTGAGTCTATAAACCTTTATATCAATATAATCATTCCCTATAGAGATGAAGCGAATCATTGTCGCAGTGTTATTTGTCTTATTATTTGCATTAGCTAGTTCTCAACCAACTCTGTTGATCGATCAAGCACAACCAGAACAATGGCCATGTGAAGAATTTAAGGTAATTGAAAAAACTTTTAATGCAAAGTCAGAAGATATTTCTATTGGACTCTGGTGTCCAGAAAATTCTCGAATTAGTTTATTTGAATGTCCTAATAATTGCCAATACCTAACTCAAGGATACAAGAATCAAGGCAACTTACCAAAATTCACTAACTTTGAGATTGGTGAGAAGTACAATTATCAATGCCATACCTGTGAAAATACATGTGCCCTTACAGCAACAGAAAGAGAAACAGTAAACTTGAACAAATTTTTTCAAGGAGTAAAATTTAGATTAACAAAAGAAAAAGCAGGATTTAACCAACAAGGCATTTGGATAAGTAGTAAAGGAGATGCGGGAGAATACAATATTAAAGTTGAACTTTACAATAACCAAGAATGGGAAGAAGTACAATTTTGTGTTGCAATAAAAGAAGCTAATGATCCACCAAAATTAACTGTACAAAAACAAGTGCAAATTAAAGAAGGAGAAATCCTAACTTTAAATGCAGAATGTGTTGATCCAGAAGGACAAGAAACAATTACAACTTATGAAGGTTTTACCAACACGGTTAGAAAAAGAATTTCTTTTGAAGACTCTGGGACCCATAAAGTAAAAGTAATTTGTTCAGATAACACAAATGTCGTAGAAGAAGAAATTATTGTAAAAGTAATTAATGTTAACAGAGCACCTATTATAGAACAAATTTGGGAATAAAAAAATAAAAAAATTACATCATCGATTTCTTAATATTTTCCATCTCTTGATGCATATCCATCTTAGCCTTCATCTTATTTTCCCAATGAGTAATTGAAGCCTTAACTCCAGCAACAGCGATTTTATCAATCTTCTCTCCCATAGTACTTTTGAACTGTTCTTTCATTTTTTCAATAACAACCTCATTCCAAGCCCTATCTGCTTGTCTCATTAACATATCTGTAAAGTCACATCCACTAGAATGACATTCTTTTTTCTGCTCATTACACTTTTGCTCTTTTGTTTCACATTTATTTTCATGACAACCCATTTTATTTACCTCTAATTAACAATTGTTAACTTCCACTATTTAAATACTAAGAACATGTGAATTTTTTTATAAGAAAATCGCATTACTAAGAATTAATTTAAGTGATCTTCCATGGCACTGTTAATTCCCAAACCAGAATTTCTTCTTGGAAATAAATGAAAATGTAAATGATCAATTCTCTGCCCTGCATCATAACCCATGTTAACTCCAATGTTAAAGGATTGAGTTCCTAAACTATCTCGAGAATCATAATTTAGTGGAGAAACAACAAGTTCAGGATGCTTCAACATTTCCTCTCCCTTAACTCCTGCAGCAGGAAAAGGAGGATGCTCTTTTAATCTCTCATAAAACCCCACAATCCTATCTAAATCAGATTCATATAAATCCCTTAATGCATCAAAAGATTCAGGAAATGCCCTAAAAAGATCTGTTCCTTCTTCGCCACGAAAGTCCCCTAAATCTGTAATATGTCTTTTTGGAAAGATAATTAATTGTCCTGGAACAACAGGAGTAGAACTAAGAATTGCACCAGCATTATTATTTTGATAAATTAAACTGCCATCTTTTTCCCAAGCACTATACAATTTACAAAAAATATCATTTCCAGCCATATTATACAAATATCAAATACCTGTTTATAAAACTATCGCCCCTCAGAAGTGATTACAAGTAAGAATGCGCAAATTACCAATTATTCCGAACTACCGTAAAAAAACACCTTACCTAATAGGATTTATAACTAAAACAAGTTCAAACAGAAAAATGAGTTTTAAAATTCAATTTGGAAAAATCATCCCCGGGTTAAAGATTTATGGGGAACCTGCAGAATATCCAGTATTAAATGAAAGAGATGCTCGAGCAGCAGCAGGAATAATGTTAGTGTTAGCAATCTTTGCATTTACCCAAGCATTCTTAATGAGACAATTTATTTTTTTACAAATCTTTGTGATGTTATTTTTAATTGAATTTTGGATAAGAATAATTGTTAATCCAGATTACGCACCATTTTATGCTCTTGGAAGATTACTAGTTAAAAAACAAATCCCAGAATATTCTGGAGCAATTCAAAAAAGGTTTGCATGGTCTCTAGGATTCATTTTAGCAGTGAGTATGTTCTTTATTGCAATAGTTTTTGGAATTCGAGGCATTGTACCGTTTAGTATCTGTAGTGTTTGTATATTTTTGTTGTGGGCAGAATCAACACTAGGTGTTTGTATTGGGTGTAAGATATATTCTTGGTTAATTAACGTAGGAATTATTAAACCAAAAGTAAGAGCAGCTTGTCCTGGTGGAGTTTGTAGTATTAATAAAAAATAAGAGAAGTTACCCTATTTATCCAGAAATCTATTTCAATTAACTAAAGAGATCAATAAATTTATGAACATTCTACTCATTAACTATTATATGGTTAGAAAAATAATATTAAATTTAGCAATTAGTTTAGATGGATTTATTGCGGACAATAAGGGTAGCTTTACTTGGATTAAAGGAAATGGTGATAACAATCAAGATACTAAAAAACAATTTGATTTTACTAAATTTTCTAAATCTGTTGATACAATAGTTATGGGAAGAAAAGCTTACAATGATAGCTATGAGATTTCCAAAAAAATGTTGGAATCTAAAAAAGTTCTTGTCGCTACATATAAAGAATTAAAAAACAAAGAAGATAACATAGAAATCATTAGTGGAGATATTGTATCAAAAATTACTAAGCTTAAAAAAGAAAAAGGCAAAAATATTTGGTTATTTGGTGGAGGCGTAGTAATTGATCCATTTATCAAAGCAAATGTTATTGACGAATATATTATTGGTGTTATCCCAATAATTTTAGGTAGCGGAAGACCATTATTCTTAGAAAACAATCCACTCATTAAATTACATTTAAATGAATCTACTTCTCAAGAAGGAATTGTTATTTTGAAGTATACTAAAAGAAAAATTAAGAAAAATAGCCCCACGCGGATTTGAACCGCGGTCAATGCCTAACTTCCCTTTAAACAAGGTCCAAAGGGCACTATGATAGTCCACTACACCATGGGGCTATGATAAACTACTTCTCCACACGTTCATTTATAAAATTTTTGTATCTGAACACTTCTTTAACATCAATAAATATGCTAAAAAACCAATAATCCTTAAGAAAATGAGTGTGGGCGGCAGGGCTCGAACCTGCGTAAGCACTAAGCTACAGGGTGTCTTTTTGTCACAGCATAAAGCTCATTACACCCAAAAGGGGTTTAGGACAAACCTAAGCCCTGCCCGTTTGACCACTCCGGCACGCCCACGTGATTATAGAAACAAATCTTTAATTTCTTTTTATATCTTGCGGAAATTTTAGAGATTTCTATAATTTACAAAAACACCACTAAATTCTATTAAAAACTTTTATAAAACCAACCTTACTACTAGGAGTATATGGCAAAGAAAGACATCAAAGGTATCACAGTAAAGAAACAAGAAGATTTTAGTGAGTGGTATACTCAAATTATCCAAAAAGCAGATTTAGCAGATTACTCCGCAGTTTCAGGATGTATTGTTTACAAACCAAATTCATATGCCATTTGGGAAATAATTCAAAGCGTCACGGACAAAAAGTTCAAAGCAGTAGGAATCAAAAACGCTTATTTCCCTCTATTTATCCCAGAATCCCTGTTACAAAAAGAAGCTAAACATATTGAAGGATTTAGTCCCGAAGTTGCTTGGGTCACAGAAACTGGCAGTTCTAAATTAACAGAAAGATTAGCAGTTCGTCCAACATCAGAAACAATTATGTACGATTCTTATTCAAAATGGATTCGTTCTTATAATGACTTACCATTAAGATTAAACCAATGGTGTAATGTTGTAAGATGGGAATTTAAACATCCAACTCCTTTTTTGAGAGGGAGAGAATTTTTATGGAATGAAGGCCATACTGTTTTTGCAACTAAAGAGGAAGCAGAAAAAGAAGAAAAAGAAATCATCGATATTTATAACCAAGTTTGTGAAGAATATTTGGCAATGCCATCTTTAATTGGGAGAAAATCTGAAAAAGAAAAATTTGCTGGTGCAGAATATACGACTTCAATGGAATTTATTATGCCTAATGGAAAATCAATTCAAGGACCTGACTTCCATCATGACGGACAAAATTTTGCAAAAGCTTTTGATATAAAATTTACCGATAAAAAAGGAGACGTTCAATTTGCATGGCAAAATACCTTTGCAATAACAACAAGAATGATTGGCGTTTTAATTGCTATGCATTCTGATGATAAAGGATTAGTTTTACCTCCAAAAGTAGCAGAAACACAAGTTGCCATTGTCCCAATATTATTTGAAGATTCTAAACAAACAGTACTAAAAGAAGCTAAAGAGATTAAAGAACAATTAGAAAAAAAAGGCATTTTGGTAATTTTAGATGATCGTGAAAATTACACTCCTGGTTGGAAATTTAATGAATGGGAACTTAAAGGAATCCCTATAAGAATTGAATTTGGACCAAAGGATTTAGAAAAAAGAAAAGCTATGGTCGTTAGAAGAGATAACGGAGATAAACAACAACTTGATCTTATAGCAATTGCTGATAAAATATCTCTATTATTAGATCAAATTCAAAACGACCTTTACAAAAAAGCTAAACAAGTTTTGAAAGAAAGTGTTGTTAATGTTGAGAATATTAAAGATGCAAAAAAACAATTAAAACTTAAAAAAATTCTTCTTGCTCCTTGGTGTGCATCCCCTGCTTGTGAAGATCGCTTTAAGGATTTGACTGGTGCAAAATCATTAAACTATCCAAAAGAACAACCAGGATTAAAAGACAAAAAGTGTTTTGCGTGTGAAGAAAAAGCAACAAAGATGTTTTATTTAGGTAAGAGCTATTAGCACTCTACCATTAACTTTATATTTCCTTAGATACATTCTAGAAAGAGATGGTTCAAAAAGAAATTATTGTCCTTGGCGATATTGAGATGGGTGCAGGAAATTTAACTGACGATTTTATTAGTGATAATGCCCTATTTGAATTAATATCAGAATTAAAAGAGAGACCACATCCAGTAGATTTAATATTAAATGGAGATGTTTTTGACTTTCTAAAATGCCCCTATTTTAAACATAACCAATTAGTTTATACTAGGCATGTAACCCAAGAAGTTTCTTTATCAAAACTAAACTTAATTTACAAAGCTCATGAACGGGTTTTTTATGCTTTAAAACGATTTGTAAGACATAAAAAAAATAAACTTTACTTTATTATTGGCAATCATGATATGGATATGGTTTACAAAGGAGTACAAAAACAATTACGTGAATTTTTAGGAAACAAAAAGAACATTTATTTTAAACTTAAATATAATCAACATAAAGTTTATGTTGAACACGGTCAACAATATGATTTCTTAAATAAATTTAATCCAAAAAGATTATTTTTACATTATAAAGGAAACCTAATATTAAACATGTCTTGGATTTCCTTCAGCTTAATGAGCAGATTTATGAATTTGAAAGAAGAACATCCTTTCTTGGAAAGAATTGCACCAAGACCAACCTTAATGGATTTACATAAAGACATTGTTAAAAAAATTAGTTTTAAAACTGCTTGGTACTTGTTAAAAAGTTTATTTTATTATCCAATTAGATATTTTTTTGATCCAACATATTCTTACCCAAGAGAGTTACTTAAAGAGTTTTATCGAAGATTTAGACGTGCACATTGGGATGTAGATAAAATTACTACGGTATTCAAAATAATGAAAAGGAGAACGTTAAAAAGAAACAAAATCTTAATATTTGGCCATATCCATGAACGCTTTATTGAAGACAAAAATGGAAGAGTACTAATACACCCTGGAGGATGGAGAGATGAATACCATTTAGATAAAGAATCAAGAACACTTATTCCAATCCCTAAACGTTACGTTCAAGTCCTAGTTTCTGAAGAGGACGTTAATTATCAATTAATTGAACATCCAATAAAAAGAACTTCTGTTAATTTTGATAAAGTTGTAAAAAATGAAATTAAATATATTAAATTAGCTGCTAAAGAAGAAGGGTTCACTTCAAGTCTAATCTAAATTCTTTACCATAATCCTTGAAACCAAGACGAAGATAAAATTGATGAACTTGTTCCCGAGAATATCTGCTGGTAGCAATAATTTTGTAAGTACGATGCTTTTTTGCTTCTTCAATAGCCAGTTCAAACAATTTTCGAGCATAGCCTTTCTTTCTTTCATTCTCTTCAATATAAAGATCTTCAATTAAGGCGTAAGGTTCTTCATGCAAGTCATTATTAATGTAAATAATGCTTATTCTACCTACTTTTATTCCTTCTATTTCAAGAATTAATTTCTTTCCAGTAAACGTTAAATCTCTTTTTTTGATTTCCATCCAATAAATGATAAATTTACATCCTTTTAATATTTTTGTGTCTTGAAACAATAGATTTAGTGTTTTACTACTTCACTGCAATAAGTAACCTTTAAATAACAGGTTAAATACAAAAACACTAACCAGGGGTGGTTTAAAATCTTAGAAGAAGCAATAGACTCGGTAATCAAGAATTATTCAAATTTTGAAATTATAGCAAATGCTCTAAGTAGATTTATTTTAGACAAATTACCTAAAGAAGAAAGCAAAAATTCTAACAATCCTAAAGATAAAAAAGAAGTAAAAACTAGTGATTTAGAAATTAAAATTGAAATGGAAAAAATTGCTGAAAATGATATGACCACGGAAGAAGATCAAAAGCCAAGAAAAAAATTAGATTCAATTGACAATAAAACTAAAAAGAAAAAAACATTGAAAAAAGAAGACAAAAAATCAGAGAAAAAAGATGAACGAACTGCTAAAGGAATTTCTATTAGTTATTCTGTTCAAGAAGAACAATTTATGGCAGAAAACTTTTACCAATCTAATGTAGATTATGATAACTTATTTTCCTATTCCTTTTCAGTATCATCACAAAGCGAAGAATATGAACAAGGTAAAAGCATTTCTACAGCATATTCTGACACCGCAAGTGAAACACTAAACACTAAAGAAGCAGATGATACAATTCAAAAAGTCCAATATGCCGCTATGCTTGGTGCAGGAACAGAAGTAAGTAGTATTGCAAGAAAAAAATTAGCAACATGGGCAATGTATAATAAAGCCGAATTAATGTTATTCCATAATCTAAATGGACTAACAAATGATGTAGATTATAACAAAATAATGTAACTTTTTTTAAAATTAAAAATAAACAAAATAAAAATTAAAAGAAAAAAAGCTTAATAATTAAGCATTACTTCTACATCTCTACCAAAGATTCTTTTCAAGTCTTCAAATATTGGTTCCTTAACAAAAGCACGAATTGGCTTTGCCTTTGCTAATTCCTTTTCATATTCTTCAATACTAGAATCAACTAATGTGCTTAAACTACCATCTGGATTAATCTTTGCCTTTTCATACTTTCTTTCCTTAGCATCAATGTCGTTGATAATAAAGGCAAATTTATCAAGCAAGATAACTTCGCTGTAAGTTTCTCCATGCTTAACTCTTATCTTAGCACGATCAAGTTCTCTTCCTCGCTTCCTTTGCATATACTCAACTAAGAATCGAATTAATCCACCACTACCTTTTCTTGCTTTTTCAATATCTGATTTACCAAGTTTTTTAGAATCATACTTCCTTTTCGCTTCCACAATTTCATTTAAATCTCTAAGATAACGTGCAGGAACTTTCCCAGTAGAAATAAGTTCATCTTCAAATAATTTAATTATTTCTTCATCTTGGGCTTTCTCAACACCTTCTAACTTAAGCACATCTCGAATGATAGTAATAATCTCATCATACAATACCAAAATACTTTTTTGGTTATGCATTTCCTCAATCTGAGTAAATAACTTGTTAATTCGTTTAAGGAACTTTTCTGCGTTCTTAACTAACTTGTCAACTTCAGTTCCACTTAACTCCTTCATCTCCCCATGTTCAATCTTTTTTCGTACATCAACATTATTTTTAAGAATATCAATATATTCCTTCTCTAACATTTTTTCTTTCTTAACAAAGATTTCTTCCAAAACTTCAGGGGTTTCTTTTGGAGTTGGCGGTGGAACACCGTACAACATTAAAGCTGCTTGACTAGGAGTTAAGATAGCATAAAACGTATCTTCCATACCCATATCTTTAAGTTTTAATTTAACACGTTTTAAACTCTGTTCACCAGTACTCATGAATAAATCAATCGCTTCCCGACTTGGCTTAATTCTACCCATACGAAGTAATTGTTTCCAAGGCATGAAAATTCCACGATCATAAAATGGTACCCCATCACGTAATAATGTGAAGATAATTGGATTAGCATCCTTTAAAGATTCCCAGAAATCAGTTAAAATATAAACTTGGATATTTAACTTATTTTTAATTCCAGTAATATCTCCAGCCTCAGCACCCATTCCAATAATAATTGCTCTTAATTTATCTTTCAACTCTACCCGAGTCATTTTCTTAACATCGGTATCATCAATAACAATCCAAACATCAATGTCAGAAGTGGCAGTTGCTCTTCCTTGAGTTAAAGAACCCGCAAGAACATAACTTAAAATGTACTTGTCAAACTTCTTAATAACCATACTTTTATGGATTTCTGCAATTTTAATCGCTGCTAACATACCAGTATCATGGATTGGAGCACCTAAAGAAATTAACCTGTTTAAATCAAATTTCCCGTCATAACTATTTTGCCAAATATCAGTTAATAGAATACTTTGTGCTACAATGTTCTTGTCAACCTCTTCTGCAAATTTACTAATTATGCCACTAAATTTTTGATGTAACTCATCTTTACTCATCTTTTTAGAAGTGGTATCATCAACAACAACCATAACATTAATCTTGTCCTTATCTACTTTAACTTCCTTCTCGCCTGCTTTTGGAGGAAGTGGCTTTTCTGGAGGAAGAACTGTAATACCAACAATGTAATCTGCAAACTTATCAATAACCTTATCCTTAAATTCATCTAATTTAGATTTAAGAGCATCTAATTTTTTTTGTAATTCTGGTGGTAATTTTGCTGTTCCTAACTGTGGAACTGGTGTTGGAGTTATCGTTTTAATTTTTTTAGGGATTACTGTTTTTGATTTAACTGTTTTTGTTTGCTTTTTTGCCATTTGAAATTTATTCCTCCACGTAGTGTGACATTTTAATTATGTACTTAAAAAGATGTTTTCCACAGTTATAACTGTTATTTATTTTAGTGAGACATTTTAATCAGTTAAAAAAACAAAAAGCTTATATAGGTTTACTACTATTAAGTTAATATAAACTATAAAAGGTGAAAAAATATGGCTTCAATAGCAGATTATGATACAGCAAATAAAAAAGCATTATCTAGCGTGGCAACAAACCAATGGCTTTTAAGACAAGCTGTTGACGGCGCTTTAGAAGGAACTAAAGCAGCACCAGGAGATTTTTATATCAATCCATCAAGGTTATCTGATGACGCAGTTAGAGCAACTTTCAAGGATGCAGTTTTTACAGGGATGAAAACACCATATAATGCAGCAATCGCTGCTCTTCCAGGGGATGCAGACACAGAAAGTGGAGCATTCCTTAGAGGGATGTGGGGATTCGGCCGACAAGAACTAGATGCTTATGTTGATGGCACAAAAGGCGGATTTCAATTTGATGGACTGTTCAAATTTTTAGGAGAAAAAACAGGTTATCAAGATGCATTAGCAGCAAGGTTTGACCATGCAAGATCAGTTATGGATCAAGTTTCAACAGCTGATGTAGTAACACATACTGGAATCACTCCTGTTGATCCAAGTAAAATAACTTTGGACGATAAATTGGAAGTAAACAGACTATTTGACCAATTCGGAGTCGTACCTCCAAAATCAATCGAAGATAAGCCTTATATGAACTAAAAGCTTATTTTTATTTCTTTTTTATTTTTTACTTAATTTATTCTTAAATAGCGAAAACTTTATATTTAGTAAATTTAACCTTCTCACAATATGGCAGACGAAAAACCTAAAATTCCAGCTCACATTTCTAAATTTCAAAAGCTTTCTAAAAAAGCTAAACAGATGATTGCAACTACAGATAAGCATCATCGTAACGCCTATGATGCTGCAGTAGAAGCAGTATTAATGGATAAAGGCTATGTTAATGAAGATAAATTAAAAGACATGAAAGTTAGGGAAGAATTTGCTGACAAAATGGCTGACTTCTATGTTGGCAAGGCAAAACAACAATTTAAAGTTGGAAAAGATGCAAAATTTGACGAACTTGAAACAGAATTATTAATGAATGCTTATGCAGGAACAACTAGAGGACAACTAAAACAATATGTTAAAAAAGTAGGAAAGAAATTTACATTTGATCACTTTAATACAGAACTAAGACCTGGATTAATGAAAGGAATTGAAGAGAATTTGGATGCTGCAACAGTAGGTCATTTCGGCCAAGAACATGTTGGAGACATAGTTAAATATACTGGGGCAGGAAAATTCTTAGATGCAGGAAAAATGACAGTTCAAGATGCAGTTGGAGTTCTTGGTCAATATGAAAACAATGGAACTGTTTTAGAAAAACTGTTTAAAGAAAAACACTTTTATAAAAAACAAGAGAAGAAATAACCCAAAAGTCAATCTAACAAATTTTATAAACTTCTTTTTCTTTTCTCTTTCTTGATAGATAGATGTTAAACACAAAAATCATAAAAATTCTGAATAATATTGCAGAGATGTTAGAATTAAAAGATGTCCCCTTTAAACCTCAAGCTTATAGAAATGCCGCAAGAGGGATAGAAAATTTAACAAAAGATATTTCAAAAATTTACCAAAAAGGAAAACTTCAAGAAATTCCAGGAATAGGAGAACATATTGCTAAAAAAATTGAAGAGATTATTTTAACAGGAGAATTAAAGTATTATGAAAAGTTAAAAAAAGAATTAAAAATTGATATTGAAGCATTAAATAAAATACCAAACTTAGGACCAAAAAAGATTAAAATTCTTTACAATAAACTCAAAATTAAAAATATTGAAAATCTTGAAAATGCTATTAAAAAAAAACAAATCCAAAAATTACCAGGATTTGGTGAAAAAACAGAATTATTATTCCTAAAAGGGATTGAATTATTTAAAACAAAACCTAAAAGATGGCCATATAAAGACGCAGAACCAATAGTTAATCAAATTTTAAAACATTTTCAAAATACACCTTTCATTCAAAAAATTGAAGTTGCTGGTTCTTTTAGAAGAAAAAAAGCAACAATAGGAGATTTAGATTTTTTAGTTGTTTCAAACCAACCAGAAAAAGTAATCAAACATTTTATTTCTCTACCAAACATTAAAGAAATTATTGTCAAAGGTAAAACTAAAACCTCCATTAGACTAAATAACAATTTGCAAGTTGATTTAAGAGTTGTTAAAGAAGAAGAGCTTGGTGCAGCCCAACTATATTTCATTGGAAGTAAAGAATACAATATCCAATTAAGAAAAATTGCTCTTTCAAAAGGATATACCCTGAATGAATATGGTCTGTTTGAGCTTAAAACTAAGAAAAAAGTTGCAGGTAAAACAGAAAAAGAAATTTTAAAAAAATTAAATGTAAAATATACTAAACCAGAAAAAAGAGAACAAGTAAAAAATTAATTTTCTCCGATTGTTTCTTCAAACTCTTTGGCACAATCTTCTGAACAAAAAAGATACTTTTCTCCAGCAATTGTTCTAACAACTTTCTTATCCTTTATTGCAGAACCACACTCAGAACACTCTTCGACTTCATCATCGTCGCCATAGCCATCCATAAAACCACTGTTAAAGTCATCGTCTTCTGCCATTTTTTCCTTTGGTGTTTCACCACTATAATCAATATCTTCCATCTTAGGTGTTAATTTTTTGAGAAGTTGCTTTTAAATCTTCCGGTTATAGTATATATACCCCAATACATTTAAGAAAATTATAATTCAAACATTACTTTTTTGATCTTATTAATAGTCCTATCCCAAGAAAAAGAATAGGCCACTGTTTTCCTGGCATTTTTACCTAATTTTTCCATCATTACAGAATCACCTAATAATTTTTCAATTTTAATCGATAACATCGTTGAACTGTTTCGCGGGAAAAACACACCATTATGATCTTTAATAAGGTAACTTTTAATGAACCCTACTTTTGTAGCAATTACTGGTAAACCCGTAGACATAGCTTCTAAAGTCGCAAGAGAAGTTGTTTCAGTTAAACTGGGCATAACAAAAATATCCATTGCTTTATAATAATCTTCAACATTCTCAACAAATCCTGTAACAGTACAATTCTTTAATGCTTTAAGGTTTTTAACTAAGTTAGGATTTCCATCGCCAACCATTAAAAGATGTAAATTTTTTTGATTAGGCAATTTTTTAAAAGCATCTAATAAAATTTGAATATTCTTCTCATTAGAAATTCTACCCACAAAGCCAATAACTTTTTTTGTTCCTTGAATTCCAGCTTTTTGTTTATACTTTTCTTTCTCAGTAGATGGACTAAATCTTTCTATATCAATTCCTAAACGAACAACTTTAGTGGGGGTTTTAATCCTTTTTTCTTTAAGTCGTTCAACAAGATCATGGTAAGGAACCAAAATCAAAGTACACGCATTAAATGAAAAATTGATAATTGGTTTCAGAATATAGTACAACAATTTAACAAAAGGGGTAGTTAAAAAGTTTCTAAAAAAATCCCAGCTATCTACGTGCATGTAATAAACTGATTTTTTATCTAAACGCTTAGCAAAAAATACAGAAAATGCACTTAATAATGCGGGTCCTTGAACAAAAACTATATCTGAATTTTTAACTGTATTCCTAATTTTCATCCAAATCTTTGGAGATAATAACTTAATTGAAGAATATCCTGAAGCCTTAATGAAATTAGAGACATCAATATATTTGATGTTTTTAGTATCTTTCTTTTTTTCAAAATTTGGAACAAGTAACGTGTATTCAAAATCCTGCCCAATACGTTTTACAAATTCTTCAACAAACTTTAAAGTACCATCTATCTTTGGATAATAAGTATCAACTACAATTAATAATTTGATCTTTTCGTTCATTTTATACGGTAAAATTTTTCCCCAAATAACGTCCTAATTTTTAATCCTTCTTTAAACGCCCTAAATAACAGTAATAAAAATGGATAAGCAACATGAATCTTTTGACTTTCAAATGTTTTTAAAGCCTCAAGTTTTTTACCAAATGTTTTTGTAATGTTAACATATAAAGCTGGCCACTTAGTATTGAATGAAACAGGGTTCCAAACGGAATAAACATAAATTTCTGGTTTAATTTTTGTAGTTAATTTATCATACAAACCAAGAGTGATTCTATGTACTGTTTTGTGATCAGGGTGAGGATCTTCTAAACTATGAGTAAAAACTTTAGTAGGTTTTTCTTTTTCAAATAATTTAAGTAATTCTTTTTCTATATTTAATTTATCATAATCTTCTTGGATTTTTTGATCTCTTAATTTAAGAAAAATAGTTTCACACCCCATAATTTCTCCAGCAATTAAAGTTTCCTTCTCCCTTACCCCTTTAATAACATGATCCTTCATCCAAGGGTGAGATAACTCCCCTAAAGAAAAAACAACAGAAATAACTTTCTTACCTTCTTTCATGTAATTTGCAATTGTTCCGCCCGCACCGATTACAAAATCATCTGTATGGGCTCCAAAAACAAAAACCACTTCATTTTTAACCATGTTTCTTAGAAAAGATATTTTGCTTTATTTAACTTTTGTTTTAGAGTAAGTTTTATAAATAACCCTTGAAATTAACCAAACATTGCACTGGTAGTTTAATGGCTAGAATCCGGGCCTTCCATGGAAGTGCTCGTAGCATATTACTACTCACTTTTGAAGTGAGCCTGTGATCCGGGTTCGAATCCCGGCCGGTGCACCATTTTCTTTAAATATTATTTAGTAAATATTATATACTATTCCCATTTTTTAATTCACAGGTGATAGCATGAAAATAACTATTGATACTCAGCATGACACACATGAAGACATTAAAAAAGTCTTACATATCCTAAGTAACATTCTAGAAAAAAAAGATTCCGTTGATCCTTCTTCAACTTACCAAGAAAATATTTCAACAACAAATAACGAAACTTCTTCTGCGGGATTTATGAGTATGTTTGGCGATTCTTCAACTGAAGAACAAAAGGAAGTTCCAGATACCCCTCCTGACTTTAGTAGTTTTTTAGATATTGCAAATAAAAAAGAAGATGATCAAAAAGAAGAAAAACCAAGATTACAATTCTTTTAAATTAATTTTTTAAATTCTATCTTTAAAGTAAAAATATTAATACAATTCCTAATACCACCAAAACAGAATATAAACTTACAATTATTTTAGCATATTTCTTTCTATCTCCCATCCAATAAGCAATTCCTCCCTTAACAGCAACATTTGTTAAAGCAGCAATAACAATACCATTCCTAGCAATATCTAATGATAGTGTAGTCTTTGCAAGTTGTGATAATGATACAGTAATAGCATCAACATCAGCAAACCCAGAAATAAAACTTACTAGATATACTCCCTTAGAAGCAAGATACACATCACCTAATTTAACTAAAGCCAGAATAACTGCAAAAAATACCCCAAACTTTAATGCTGGTCCTAAAGTAAAAGGAGAACTTAATTCCATTTTTCCTTTTGTATCCTTTGACTTTTTCCATAAAACATAAGCAAAACCAACAGAAACTAAAATTAATATTGAAAAAGGAAGAAGCATTTTAACAAACAATGCCCTGTTAATTACAAAAACTTCTATTAAAATTCTTACCAACATAATAGTATTCGCTAATACAACTCCTAAAGCAAGAGCCTTGTAAATCTTCTTTTCTTTTTTACTTCTTTGAGAAAAACTTGTTGTTACCGCAGTACTGCTAACAAGCCCCCCAAGAATTCCTGCTAATGTAATTCCTCTCTCCCCAAACCATTTCATTAAAACATAACCTGCAAAACTAATTCCTGAAATAAATACTACCATTAACCAAATTACAAATGGATTAAATATTTCATAAGGACCATAACCCTGATTTGGAAGCAAAGGAAGAATTACTAAAGCAATAACTGCAAATTTTAAAGTGTCAGCCATCTCCTCAGTACTAATCTTTTCAGCAAAATGATGTAAAAATGATCGAGCGTAAAGAATAATTGTGGTTACCACTGCTAATATTATTGCTAAAGTCGTTTCTCCATAAAATGCAAGAACCCCAATAAAAAATGTTAAAAATCCAGCAATTTCTGATGTTGCTCCCACAAATTTTCTAGATTTTTCAGTTATAGAAAAATAAGCAATAATAATTAATGCCCCAGTCATAATTATTCCTACAATTAAAACCCAAGGAGAAATTAAAACTCCCAGATACGCTGAGAGAGCACCATAAAGTGCAATTAACGGGAATGTTCTTATTCCTGCATAATCATGTCCACGTTTTTTAAAACGAGCATATTCTCGTTCTAATCCAATTAATAACCCTAGAGAGATTGCAATTACAAAATTTTGCAACAAGATATAATCCATTTTTAACTACATTCCTCATTAACAGACTTAACGTTAAAAGTAAAAGCAAGACTCTTTATTGTAGGATGTTTAATCACCTTACTTGTTTCTCCAACATTAACAACTGTATATTCTTCACTAATAACTTTTCCCATATTTTTCTTTTTGATTTTAACAGGAACTAAAATATCATCTCCCTTACAATAATCTGGACCAGATGCAAGAGTCCATTCTACTGCGCCCGCAGCAGTGTAATCTCCTTGTCCTCTATTTAAAGTAAAAGTCTGTTTATCACTTGTTTCAATAACTACAGAATTAAAGTTACATTTACTTTCACACCCTTCTGTAACATATAAATCATCAATTTTCTGACATTTTGTATCAATACAAAACGTTCCCCATTCACAATCTGCATTAACTTCGCAACCGGTTTTTTCTTTTACCCCTACACCCTCATCTACAGTTACATTTTCAATAACCTTAACAACTTCTTCTGGAACTGGTTCATTTGAGACTTCACTACTTACATCAGGGACATAATAACCACAGCCACTAACAAAAATTAATAATAATGAGAAAACCAAAAATATCAACAATTTTAATTTCATAATCCATTAACCTCTTTTTTGATACATTAAGAAAAGATTCTGAGTATAAAAAGATTTTGTTTAATAGAAAGATTAAAATATAAAAAGAAATTACAAAAAGATATGATAAATCTAATCAAACCACTATGGAATTGTAAAAAAGGTAATGCTTATCCCTTCCTTATTTTCTTTATAATCCTTGCAATCCTAATTGTAATCTTCGCATTTTTAGGAGATTAAAAAAATAAAGGAATAAAATAAAAAACTTATTCTACCTTACTAAACCAAACTTTGAATTTCTCATTTTTAACTTTAAACTCACCCTGATGTTCATGTTTCTTAACTGAATCAACATTGTCAAGTTTCATTTTATCAGCCCCAACCTTTTCTTCAATTTCCAATTGATACTTTTCAAGCATTGGTTTCATCTCTTCACTAACACGAAGATATAAAATAATAGAGTCAAGTTTTTCTAATCCTGCTTTTTTACGAAAATTCTGAACATTTCGCATAACTTCCCGCGCATATCCTTCTGATTCAAGTTCCTCGCTCCTCTCAGTATTAATATAAACAAAACCTTGTTTAAATTCCGTATCAGAATAAAGTTCAGGAACATCTCTTTCAATAATTAACATGTCCCGAGTAATTTGAATTTTCTTACCTTGTACTTCAAATCGGTGAACATTCTCTTTTTCCAAATGACCCAAAATAGTTTCAGGACTATCAATAGTTAATTTAGTAAAAATTTCTGGAGATAATTCCCCATATGCCTTACCAATTGCTCCAGCATCAGATTTTATTACGACTTTAACACCATCAAGTTTGTCTAACAACATAATCTCTTTAGCATTAACTTGTTTCTTAATAATCTCCTTCATTTTTTGAACTGCACTCTTTACACTTTCATTCTTACTCTCAACAACAATTTCCTTAATTGGCCATCTTAATCCTAATCGAGCTTTTTCTCTAGCACTTAATGCAGATTGAATAACTTGCTGAGTTATTTCCATTTCTTGTTCCAATTCTAAATCAATTTTCTTCTCATCAAAATTAGGCCAAGAATAATGAGTAATACTTTCTTCTTTAAGATCAAATTGTTCTTTTAAATTTTGATACATTGCCTCACTAATAAATGGACAAACAACATTAAACATTTTAAGGAATTCTAATAAGGTTGAAGCAATAGTATAGATAACAACTTCTTTATCTTGATCTTCTCCTAAAGAACTCTTATCACGAACCATTTGAATGTAAGTCCTACTTAGTTCTAAATACAATTCTTCTAATGGTTTTATTGTTTCATCAAACCGATATTCATTAAACAATCCGGTAACTTCTTTCATTGTAGAATGTAATTTTGAAACAATATACTTCTCTTCTGTATCCATTATATTTTCAATAATTTCTTGGTCCAATTTAAATGGATTAACTTTATTATTATTTGCTAAATTGATTAAAAATTTATGAACATTCCATAAAATTTGTAAAAATCTACCTTTCAAAGTAGCTTCGTCCCAACTAAACTTAATGTCTTGGCCAGCATTAGTTTGACATAAATAATATCTCAAAACATCAGCACCATGCTTTTCAACCATCTCATCAGGAGTGATGATGTTCCCAATAGATTTACTCATCTTAACTCCATCAACATCTCGAATCATTCCATGCATGTAAACATTCTTATAACAATTTTTTCCCATAGATAATTGAGAACAAATTGAAAGCATGCTAAACCAAAGACGAACTTGTTCTGTCGCTTCTAAAATTAAATCAGCAGGGAAAAACTCTTTCATGTTCTTTTCTGTTTGAGGGTAATATAAACAATTCCAAGAAGCTGTACCAGCATCTATCCAAACGTCAAGGATATCTGGAATTCTAATATATGTTCCTTTATTACATTTTTTACATTTCCAACTAACTTCATCAATCCATGGCCGATGTAAATTTTCTGGTACTTTTCCAGCTTTTTCTTTAAGTTCTTTAATAGAACCAATCACATCAGTGGTTTCACATTCAGAACATTTCCAAATAGGAACTGGAGTTCCCCAATACCTTTGCCTAGTAATAGAATTATCTTTCAAATGTGAGGTCCAAGAATCAAATGCTTGTGTTCTTGGTTGCCAAGAAACTTTAGCATTCTCCTTAACCATCTCTTCACGTAAATCTTCAATTTTAAAGAACCATTGTTTAGTTGTTCTAAAAATAACTGGTTCATGACATCTCCAACAAGTAGGATAATCGTGCTCAACTTTTGTAGTAGCAACTAAAGCACCTGCCTTTTCTAACTCTTCAATAAACTTTTTATCATCTTTCTTCGCAGTTAATCCTATAAATAAATCTCCTGTATCCTCATTAAATTCTCCCTTCTCATTTAAACTATTAAATGCAGGAATATTATACAATTTTCCAACTTCCTGATCTTCAGGACCACAACCAGGAGCACAATGAACTAATCCAGATCCAGCAGTAAAATCAACATATTCTTCAGAGAGAATCACAGTATGAACGTTAGGATGATCTTTTTTTAATTCAGAATACTTTGCAATTTTATTTTCCCAAGGATGAACATATTCCGTCCCTTCCAAAGTTTTCCCTTTAAATTCCTCAGTTATTGTTAACGCTTTTCCAACAACAGATTGTACTAAAGGACCAACAAGTCCTTTTCCTACAATCCAAGTTTCTCCTTCAACCTTTGCTTTAACATAATCCAATTCTGGATTAACCATAATTGCCAAGTTAAAAGGAATTGTCCAAGGCGTAGTTGTCCAAATAATTAAAAATTCATTCTTCTTGCCTTTAACTGGAAACTTTAAAAAAATTGAATCTTCACTTAATACTTTATATTCACATTCATGCTTAGCAAGTGCAGTTTCACAACTTCCACACCAAGTCATAACTTTATTTCCAAGGTATAACCTATCTTTTTTCCATGCTTGCTGAACAAGCCACCACTCACCTTCCATGTATTCATTCTTTAAAGCCATGTAAGAATCAGAATAATCAAGAGTAGAACCTAAACTTTGAAAATCTTTAGTCATCTGTTCTCCCATTTCTAAAGAAAAAGCAATACAATCTGTAATAAATTTATCAAGACCAAACTTTTCAATATCTTCCTTAGTCTTTAATCCATGTTTAGCCATTACTTTATGTGCTGTAGGCAAACCATGAGTATCATAACCATTTCTGTCCCAAACATTAAATCCTTGACTTCGTTTATATCTTAAAGCCATATCTTTAAGTACAGTATTCCATGCAGTACCTAGATGAACTTTTCCAGAAGTGTAAGGAGGCCCTTGTAAAAAACTGAATTTCTTTCCATTCTCGTTTTTCTTTTTAAGTTTCTCCAATAATTTCTGATTTTTCCAAAATTCTTGAATTTCTGGTTCTAATTTCTGATGATTGTATATAGGATATTTCATAGAATATTAAGAGTAAGGGTTTATTTAAAAAGATATTGCTTTAAAAATAGAAAGGAAAGAAAAAAATAAAAATTATTCTAGTATAAGAGTATCAAGCTCTTCCAATCCTAAATCTGCATCAAGATCTTGATCTAACTGGTCTAGTTCATCCAAATCATCTAAACTATCTGAAATCTCTACCTCTTCTGTACTTGGAACATCCTCCACAACTTGTGGTTCAGTTGGAACTTGACAACCCAAAATAAGAGCCAAACTTAAAATTGCTAAAATAATCATAATTGCTCGTTTCATTAATATTCACCTCAGTTAAAAATAAAGAAAGAAAAAATAACTTAAAAAGCTTCCTTACCCTTCTTAAGTAGTTTATTCCTCTTCGTTTTCAGATTCTTCCTCTTCTTCAACTTCCTCTTCTACTTCAGATTCATCTTCCATCTCTACTTCTTCCTCTTCTTCCACTTCATCTTCATCTGATTCTAAGTCTCCAGATTTCAACTCTTTGTTAATTTCTCTAAACTCAGAAGTAAACTCCCTCAAAAGGATTGTTGTTTCCTTCATTCCTTCTCGAACTTTTTGTTGCAATCCCTTTGCCTCTTCTAATTTCTCAGGATTAGACTTCACTTCTTTCCATGCTGCATCAGCAGCCAAATAATCTTCATTTAACTGATCAACTGCAGATTTAAATTCATCCATAATTTCTTTTAATTCAGCTAAATCCTCTTCACTTGCTCCTTGCTCTTCTAAATTAGTATAACGCATTTCCATAGCGTTATAATATTCTGCATGTTTCTCGACAACATTACCCATTTTATTATTAATCAACTGAGTAATAATCCACTTAGATTCTTTTTTAGAATCGTTCCACAATTCTTTTAATTCTTTAATCTTAGCTCTTAACTCTTCAGCCGTTGCATCATCCTTCATTTCTTCTAATTCAGAAATTAACTCTTCTAATTTAGTAGTTAGTTCGGAAATCTTATCTAATGCTTCTTCCTTTTCTTCATCAGTCATAGCAGTAGAATCTTCAACTTTAGCACTTAATTTTTCTAAAGATCTTAGAGCAACTTCACCAGTCTTTGCTAAATGGTTTTTAACTCCAACTTTTAAATTCTTTTTAGCTTGAGGACAATCTTCAGTTTCTTCATCTTGACAAGCCTTAACTCTTTCTCTTACTTGAAGAACCATTTCTTTTTGTTCTTGATATTTATTTTTTGCATCTTTATACTTATTTTGTGCTTGCAAAAATCTCTCTCTTGCATTGCTCATTTTTTCTTTAGCAACACCAATTCTTTCCTTAGCAATCCCTAAATTTCCATTTGGAGCCTTTGGACCAGTTCCATCACCTTGCTCAGCAATTACCATAGGAACAATACTTAACACAAATATTACCATAATAATCATGGTCATCAATTTTTTTATCATCTTTTATACCTCACTAGTTTTTGATACAATTTCAAAAAGGAAATCACTTTATAAACATACTTTCTCTCACCAAAATAAAAAAGACCATTCTTTCCCTCAAATACTTTACAAAGCTTTATTTGTGCTTGAATTACTTAACAAGAATCAATAAAATGCAATAACAAATTTTATAATCTAAATCATTTTCCAATTACGAACATGAAAAGATTATTACTTTTAACTATAATTATCCTAACATTAATTACTTCTGTTTCCGCAACAATATTACAAGGAAATGTTTATGGTTCAAGTTTAGAATTAGAACAAAATGTGTTGATAGAAATTAATACTGAACCAGCACAAAAATATTTAGCAAAAGATGGCCATTACCAATTTAATTTACCCTTAGGAAATTATCAATTAACTGCAACTAAAGGATTTTTTAAAACTTCAGAAGAGATTCAGGTAAGTACTGATGGAGATTTTGTTTATGATTTATTTTTAATAGAAGATTTTTCTGAAGAAGACGACCTTTGGAAAGACACTGAAGAACCATTATTTACCGCAATTGAAGAAGAAGAAAGAAGTTATGAATGGTGGCGTTATACAATAGCTGGTCTAATTATACTTTATTTAGCGATTAGATTGTTAAAATTTAGAAAAAAGTATGGCAGATTAAAAATTTTCAGAAAAAAAGTTAGAGCAGAACATAAAAAAACAATAGAAGAGCATAAACAAGAGTTAGAAACGGAACCAGGTTATTTAGAAAAAACATTAGAAATCATTAAAAAACACGAAGGAAGAATCTCTCAAAAACAATTAAGAGGAGAAATGTTAAACCTTTCTGAAGCTAAAATTAGTTTAATTCTTACTGAACTTGAACATAAAGGTAAAATTGAAAAAATTAAGAAAGGCAGAGGTAATGTCATATTATTAAAATGAAAAAAGACGTTAAAAAGATTGTAAAAGAATCTTATCACAAAATAGCAGAAAAAGGGTGTTGCAGTTGCAGATCTAAAGAAAAAGAAATTTCAAAATCAATAGGATATTCTGATAAAGAACTTATGAATGTTCCTGAAGCAAACCTAGGTTTAGGTTGTGGCAATCCAACTGCATTTACAGAAATAAAAAAAGGAACAATTGTTTTAGACTTAGGAAGTGGCGCTGGATTAGATTGCTTTTTAGCTGCAAAAAAAACTGGCGATTCTGGAAAAGTAATTGGTATTGATATGACTGAAGGTATGATTAAAAAAGCAAAAGAAAATGCAATAAAATATGGATACAACAATGTTGAGTTTAGATTAGGGGACATTGAAAATCTTCCAGTAGAAAATGATTCTACAGACCTTATCATTAGTAATTGCGTAATTAACCTTGCTCCAAATAAAGATAAAGTATTTATGGAATCATTTAGAGTTCTCAAAGAGGGAGGCAAAATGTTAGTTTCTGACATTGTATTATTAAAACCATTATCAAAAGAACAATTAGAAGATAATGACTTATTATCAGGATGTGTCGCAGGTGCATTACTAAAAGAGGATTACTTAAACAAAATAAGAAATGCAGGATTTAAAATTAATATACTAAATGAAGATAAAGATATAAGTAAAAGACAATATGAGGGTATTGCCCTAGAGAGCATAAAAGTAGAAGCTATAAAGCAAACTTTTAAATAAAAACTAAGCAATTTCTTATTAAAATTATTGTGGGGAGAGCTAGGCTGGCGCGCTAGTCCTGCGTTGTTACTGTGAACGGACTTTACACAGAGCCGAAGCCCAATGGAAGGGCCAGTTTTGTTTTGTTGGTCCTGAATGTCTTTGCTGACGACTTGTCCTTTGGGATGGGCTTGCCGGGAATCAGGTCAGATCCTGACGGAAGCAGCCTTAACCTTTAAGTTCCATGTTCAAAGGGTTGCAAGTTTGAGAAGCTTTCGGGATTAAGCCAACGAGGCTTTACAGGTTCGACTGTTGGGCGTGCCCCTAAACACAATTTTTCTTTATTTTTTTATTCAATAGATCACTGCAATAACTACACCACGAATAGAATCAAACCGAACTTTAAATGGATCCTTAAATTTGTTATTATCTCCCTTAACAATATAATAAACTCCTTCAGAATCTTCTCCTTTTTCAATTACTCGATGAACAATCACCCCATAAGAACTTTGATATGCAATAACATCCCCAACATTTATTTGTTCTGAATTATCTGGAATAATTTCTAAAGCATGACTATCCTCGTCTAGTATTGGGTCCATAGAATTTGTATCTGTAAATCTGGCCCATTTTGTTCCAGGAACATTTAGTATTACTCTGTCCTTGTAAACTTTAATTTGGTCTTGTTTAACCCAATCACTAGGAGAATAAACTTCATAAGTTCCAAAAAAACTTGCTGGAATCTGTTTGTCACCAAGAGCAATGACTGCTAAAGAAACAAAAATTAGAGCAATACAACTAAGTGTAATAGTTTTAAAGATCCACCCCATAACAATTTAATAGAAGATGGACTTATTAATTATTGTTTGTCTGAAAAGGATAGTTTAGAAAGCATCTGTTTTACTTTAGGAATTAATCCTTTACGTTCTAGAACCAAATAAATTAATATAAGAATTATCAAAGACCAATTAGCAATCATAAACCATCTACTGCCCCAACTAAATCCAGGAAAGTACCAATCTGAAACCGGCCAAAGAAATGGTGTTGGTAAAAATTCCCTACTATGAGTAGGAATATCCATCAAAATTGCAATCGGCCAAGCAAAAATGTAAACCGGAACTTTCCTCAAAAGAAAATAGATCAGAAGAATTACTACTCCTGCAAAAATTAAACTATGACTTATTCCATAAAGAGTAAAAACCCACGTTGGAATTGATGAAACTCCAAAATGTGTACCATTAAAAAGGTTATAAACAAAATAAACTGCCCAAGAGAGTGTATCTGGAAGTAAACCAAACAAAACTGCATACCACGGTTTAGAAATTCTATGAAAAAAGATATAACTCCAAAACCCATGTGAAAAATAATCCATAAGAAAAAGTAAATTAAGACTCTACATAAAACTTTCTAATGATAAATTAATAATGTTTTCCTTTGCTTGTAATTCTTTAAAAGTTGAATCAATTTTAACAAATAGTTGCTCATTACAAAAATTTCGAGAAAAAGGAATTCCTTTTGAAGCTAAAGAAGAAATGCATTCTGGAACAATTGAATTTGGCAAATTTGCCTTAGAAGCAATTTCATGAAATGATAATGGGGTCTCTTCAGTATATAATACTAAAAACACTTTTTTCTCAATTTGATTTAAAGGATCAACAGTTGGTTTTGGTAAAGGTATATCTTGACTAAGTTGTAATTGATCTAAACGATGAGAAACTTTTTCAATCTTAATGTCTAACTCTTGTAAATAATCAAACAAAGATTGTATTTCAGAAGTGTTTTCATTTATAGCTGAGAGATGTTCTTCTAAAGCCTGTCTAATGTTATGGAATTCTCCTCGCACATTACGTATAATATTACTCATCTTATCGTCTATTAAAACCCCCAAAAAACGAAAACAATGTTATGCTTTCGGCTACCACCCCGATAACAATTAGTGTTTTTTTTATGCTTTAAATAGCTTTCTATTTTGCAGTGTAATATCACTTTTGAATAGTCAGAAAAAGTATTTAAAGAGTTAGTTTTTCTATACAGTCCTCAAAAGAAAACCTTAAAAACTTCTTAATCTTATTTCAAAAAATGTCAATTAGATCCAAACGAGATTTAGAAATGGAATTATCAAAGTTAAAAAATTTTGATACCCCTTCTATAAAATTAGAACAATACGCGACTCCCTCTCATATCGCATCGGATTGGATTTGGAGCATGGCCATGAAAGGAGAAGTTGCAGGTAAAATAATTTTAGATGCTGCTTGTGGCCCAGGGATTCTAGGTATTGGACTTTTATTAATGGGTGCAAAAAAAGTATATTTTTTAGATAAAGATGAAAGTGCAATGAAACTTTGTATGAACAATTATAATTTGACAAAAAAAGAATATGAAATTAAAGATGCGGAATTTGTCATTGCAGATATCTCCTTGTTTGATCAAGAAGTAGATATTGTAATACAAAATCCTCCGTTTGGAACTAAGGAAAAACATCATGATAAAAAGTTTTTAGAAAAAGCTTTTACACTTGCTCCCATAGTTTATAGTATGCACAAATATAACACTGAAACTTTCATAATTGCAATTTCCAAAGACTTCTCTTTTAATATTACAGATAAATGGCGTTATGAATTTCCTATTAAAGCAAAATTTAAACATCATACAAAACCAGTGAAGATAATTGATGTTGGATTGTGGAGAATGGAAAAGATTAACTCCTAAGTGAGAACAAACAAAAAGATTTATAAGTATAACGTATACTTTTCATTTAAAATGACAATAACAGATATAGATCAATTTGCTGATGGGTTAACTGACCTTGAAATAATGTTACAAGAAGCAAGAGAAACAATTCATGCCCTAAGCGGTACTCCTACACCAGGAAATCATGAATTTGTACTTATAGGTACAAGAAATGCAGAAACAATTGCAAGGTTATCTCAAACAATAGAAGATACTTATGAGGCAGTATTCGAATATGCAAATGCTCAACGTCAAACGGATGGTCCAGGAGTTCAATTTTGGGAAAAAGTGTTTACTGGTATTGAAAAAGGATATGAGTCTGTTTGCGAAACAAAACATGAATTAAGGATAGCGGAAATAAGAGCAAAGAGTGTTGATAACTCAGGAAAATATATAGTTATTGGAGAAGGCCCAATTAGTGATGACGAAGAGTTTATTCGTCAAGCTAAATTATTAGGCAAAGTTTATGAGGGTGCAGAAAGAACAATCACTGACCCCCTTGCAATATTAGAAAGTGACTCGTTAAGATTATTTAATGCGGCAACAACTATTGATGCAGTTGGAGAAAATTTAATTCGATATGCTTCAAAAAAAGCATTAGATGATCAAAATCCAAAACAAGTAGAATGGATGGTTTTAGATGCAACATTACGTGCAGGAACAGAAAAACTCACTACTGTTTCAAATAAATTAACAAATGTTGGGATTGCAGTTTACTTAGATTTTGAATCTTCAGAAGCAGGAACTAGATTATAAATAATTTATTTTTTTACCTTTTTTTCTAAACAATAACTTTTTATATAATAATTAATTCTCTATTATATATACAATTCATAAAAATGAGGGCTAGATAAAAATGAAAAACAATCATGAGAATAAATATTATTCTTATAGTGAAGAAGAAACAATCAAGTTATTAAAAACATCCCGGAAAGGATTAACAAAACAAGAAGCTGAACATCGTTTACAAGTTTATGGTTTAAATGAACTTAAAGCTGAGAAAGGTATCAGCCCATTTAGAATTTTTCTGGAACAGTTTTCTAGCCCGTTAATCTGGATCCTTTTATTTGCATTACTTGTTTCGCTCTTTTTAAAAGAAGCGACTGATGCTATTGTTATTGGTTTAATTGTTATTCTTAACGCAATCCTTGGTTTCATGCAAGAATATAGAGCAGAAAAATCTATTGAAGCATTAAAAAGAATGGCATCTCCACAAGCAAAAGTTATTCGCGATGGTAAAGAACAAAAAATTGAGAGTAAATATCTTGTTCCTGGGGATCTAATTGTTCTTGAAACAGGTGATAAAGTTCCTGCAGATTCTCGTTTAATTGAGATACATAGTTTAGATACTCATGAAGCAGCATTAACTGGGGAATCCTTACCAATTAAAAAAGACATTACAAAACTAGCAGAAAAAACTCCTTTAGCAGATCAAAAAAATATGGTCTTCGCCTCAACAATCATTTCTAAAGGAAGAGGACAAGCAATCGTAACATTTACTGGAATGTTAACCCAAGTAGGAAAAATTGCTAAATTGATTAAAGAAGCCCATGAAAAACAAACTCCCTTACAAAAGAAACTACGAGAACTTGGAAAATATTTAACCATTGCAGTTATTGTTGTTGCTATTGTAGTTTTCTTAGCAGGCATATTTACTGGTCAAGCAGCATCAGTAATGCTCTTAACCTCAATTGCCCTTGCTGTAGCTGCAATTCCAGAAGGATTACCTGCAGTAATTACAATTTCTCTTGCCTTAGGAGTCCAGAAGATGGTAAAGAAAAATGCCTTGGTAAGAAAATTGCCATCAGTAGAAACTCTTGGTAGTGTTAATGTTATTTGTACAGATAAAACTGGAACACTAACACATAACCAGATGACTGTGACAAAAATTTGGAGTAACAACTTAATGTATAACGTTACTGGTTCTGGTTATGAACCAAAAGGAACTTTTGTTGTTAATAAAAAATTAGCTAACCCAGAACCATTACATCAAATGTTAAAGATAGGATCATTATGTAATGATGCAAAACTTAATGGAATGGCTAAAGATAGAGAAGTACTTGGTGATCCTACTGAAGCCGCATTAGTTGTTTCTGCAGAAAAAGCAGGCTTTACTCAAAAAGAATTAGAAAAATCAGAACCAAGAATAGACGAAATTCCTTTCAGTTCCGAAAGGAAAATGATGACCACCATTCACAAAACTAAAAGTGGAAAAGTGTCATATACAAAAGGAGCTCCTGATATTATAATTGAAAAATGTAACCAAATTTTGGTTAATGGAAAAATTTTACGTTTAGATAGAAATAAGAAAAAAGAAATATTAAAACAAAACGAAACTTTTGCTGGAGAAGCACTGCGAGTTCTAGGATTTGCTTATAATGAAAATTTCAAAAAAAGGGAAGATTCTGAAAAGAATATGATTTTTGTTGGTTTACAAGCAATGATTGATCCTCCAAGAGAAGAAGTTAAGGCTGCAATTAAAGTTTGTCAAGATGCAGGGATAAGAGTGATTATGATTACTGGTGATCACATTACAACCGCGCAAGCCATCGCTAAAGAGTTAGGAATTACTGGTAAAGCAATAACAGGCCAAGAATTGAACAAACTTAACTTAGATAAAGAGATTAAAAATATTGGAATTTTTGCTCGTGTAAATCCAGAACATAAATTAAAAATTGTTCATGCCTTAAAAAAGAAAGGTAACATTGTTGCAATGACTGGAGATGGCGTTAATGATGCCCCTGCATTAAAGAAAGCAGACATTGGTATTGCGATGGGTATCTCTGGCACAGACGTTGCTAAAGAAGCTTCTGATATGATTCTAACAGATGATAACTTTACTTCAATTGTTAGTGCCATTGAAGAAGGTAGAGGAATCTTTGATAACATTAAGAAATTTGTAAATTATTTACTCTCTTCCAATTTAGGAGAGATTATAGTAATTTTAATGGCTTCTTTAATGGGATTACCCCTGCCACTTACAGCAATACAAATTTTATGGATTAATTTAGTAACAGATGGTCTTCCAGCAACTGCACTTTCTCTAGATCCACATGCAAAAGGCATTATGACACGTAAACCAAAAGCTGCAACGGAAAGTATCCTTAACAAAGACCTAAGTAGAAATATTATGGTTTTTGGAACCTTAATTGGTGTTGCTACTTTGATAATGTTCTGGCTTTATCAAGGATCAGGAATTGCTAAAGCACAAACTGTTGCTTTTACTTCCTTAGTAGTATTTGAACTTGCAAGAATTAGAATGGTAAGAGCACATTACAAGTTAGGAATTTTTAGTAATAAATGGTTAGTAGCAGCAGTAATTGGGTCTGTATTGTTACATCTTTTAACAATCTATACTCCACTTGCGACAGTATTTGGTACTGCACCTTTAGCATTAATTGATTGGGTATTCATTAGTATAGCCGCAATAATATTGTTAATTATTAACAAAGTGTATTGGATGATTAGAATAAAATTCAATATGGGGCTAGACTAAATGGAGATGATTAACCAAGCAATTATTCTTTTTATTTTATTAATTCTTTCTGGAGTATTTTCAGGGATGGAAACTGCATTTTTTTCTTTGTCCAATTTAAGAGTTAGAAGTCTAATAAAACAAAAACGAAAAAAAGCATTACTCGTTCAAAAACTTAAACAAAATCCAGGAAAATTAATCATTGCCATTTTAATTGGAAATAATATTGTTAACATTGGTGCAGCTTCCCTAGCTACTGTTATTGCGATTAAGTTATATGGCTCTCAAGGAGCAGGAATTGCTACAGGAGCAATGACTTTCCTCGTCCTTACATTTGGAGAAATTATTCCTAAAAGTATTGCTAATACTTATGCAGAAAAAGTTTCATTATTAGTAGCAAGACCATTACAAATATTCATATACATTATTTACCCAGTCATCCTTTTCTTTGAAGGAATTACAAAATTAACTTATAAAATTTTAGGAATTGACAAAAAAGAACCACTATTAACTCAAGAAGAATTCAAAACATTAGTAGAGATAGGTGCTGAAGAAAAAGTCATTAAACGTAAAGAAAAAGAATTAATTGAAGGAGTTTTAGAATTTGGTGAAATAACCGCCAAAGAAGCAATGACTCCTAGAACAAAAATGTTTGCCTTAGATGCAAACCTGCCTTTACATAAAGCAATTAAAAAAATTGCTAGTAGTCCATATTCAAGAGTACCAGTATATGACAAAGATATTGACCACATTATTGGTGTTGTAAATTTAAAGGACGTTTTACGTTATGTTCAAAAAAAGAAAACACAATTCAAATTACGTAAAATTGCCCAAAAACCTTTCTTTGTTCCAGAAACAAAAATCATTGGCGACTTGTTTAAAGAATTTCAAGAGAAAAAACTTCATGTAGCAATTGTAGTGGATGAATTTGGTGGAGTTTCAGGAATCGTAACTTTAGAAGATTTAATTGAAGAAATTGTTGGAGAAATTATGGATGAGAGTGATCTTAAACCTGAATTAATAATGCGTATTGACAAAAATAGTATTGTTGTTCATGGTGACACAGAGATTTTTCATGTTAACCAATTTTTCGGAACTAACCTACCTGAAGCAAAACATTCAGTTACAATTGGTGGATTGATTCTTGAAAAATTAAAAAAATTACCACGAAAAGGTGCAAGATTAAAAATTGGAGAAACCTTTGTTAAAATTGAAGAAGTTACCGCAAAACATATCCTTAAAGTTAAATTAAGAAAATTATCAAAATAAATATTAGGAGGAAAAATGAAACTTAAAATGAACCGATTTCCAACATTTGCTGCAATTGTTTTAGTGATTGGAATTTTCTGGTTACTAAGTGATTTAGGTATTTTAGTTGTTGATGTTCCTTGGTGGCCAGTTATCTTAATAGTAATTGCAATTGGTTGGATTGTTAATAGATATGCTGGAGAATAAAAAGTCTTTTATATTTTTAATTTTATTTTTTTAATTATGAGATGTGCATTTTGTGAACTTCCTGTAATTCAGGAAAGAAAAATTATTGAAAATAACTTAGCATGGGCATTCCCATCAAACATACCTATTGTTCCTGGTCATGTTTTAATCTGTCCAAAAAGGTGCGTTGCAAAATTTGAAGATTTAACTTTCGAAGAAAAAGAAGCAATTTATATTCTGATAAAGAAATTAAAGCAATCTCTAATTAAATTGTTTAATGCTCAAGGATTTAATTATGCATGGAATGAAGGAAAACTTGCAGGACAATCCGTCCCCCATTTTCATTTACATTTACTTCCAAGAAAGGAAGCAGATACAGGGATTATTGAATATGAACCAAGAAAATTTCTTTATCGGCCAGGAGAAAGAGAAAATTCTCCAGAAGAAGAATTATTAACAATAGCAAAAGAAATTAGAAAAAACATAGAATAAAATTAATTTCTTTTTCTTACTTCTCTTTTCATAACTTTCTTTTTAGGTGCTTTATATACAAACCAATCCTCTCTTGTAATTGAATGGAAGTAGTCCGCTTCATTAACTAAAATTGCAGCTGTATTTTCCTTAACCGCAGCAATCTCAACCCGAACACCTTCAGATTTCAAATGTCTAACAAGCTCAACATAATCAGAATCACCAGACATAATAATTATCGCATCCACTTTGGACGCAAGTTGCGTTGCTTTAATTGACAATGGAATATCTGCAGATTTGTGACAAGGTATTACCGAACCATAATAATTTTGATGTAACCTTTCTGCAAGTTTATCAGAAATATGTTTTCCTTCTCGAAAATAGATAAATCTATTTAGTCCTCGATTGCCTAATAGTTTGGGGATTAAAACATCATAATTAACCATAGTACTGGTTGATTTTGATTGATCATGGATACTTCTTTCTACATTATTTCCATCACAAAGAATTGCAACCGACTGATTAATTTGAATTTCTCCTGTCTTTTTAATCATAAAGACTCACCTCATTTTATCTTGAAAAATTTTTATCCTTATCTTCAGCTTTCTTAACTTTTCTTTTACACGTATCACAAATAACTGGCTGTCTTGCTTCAACTTCAATCCAGACCTTTTGACAGACACGGCACTTTTTCTTAAATTGTAGCTTTGCCATATAGTATATATAATGCCTTTTCCTTTATAAAGTGTTCCTTAAATTACCACAACACAGTTAAATATTACGGTTATTCTTTAATTAATGTTAATTAATGATCAAGAAACATTAAAACAGGTTTGTTTAGAACTTGAAAAAGAAAAAGTTATTGCGATAGATATAGAAAGTGAAAATAATTTGCACCATTATGGAGTTTACATCTCTTTAATTCAAATTTCTAGTAAAAGGAAAGATTATGTAATTGATGTTCTTGAGCTTAAAGAGATTAAACCTTTAATGAAAATTCTAGAAAACCCTGAAATCCAAAAAATATTTCATGATGTAGATTATGATTTTAGAATGTTAAATATGGTTGGATGTAAACCAAAAAACATTTTTGATACTCAAACTGCAGCAATATTACTTGGAAAAGAACATATTGGATTAGGCGCATTACTAGAAGAGTACTTTAAAGTTCAAAAAATAAGTAAGTTTCAAAAAGCAGATTGGACTAAAAGGCCATTAACAAAAGAAATGTTAGATTATGCCATAGGTGATACAAAATATTTAATTGAACTTAGAGATATTTTAAAGAAAGAGTTAGGACCTCGTTTAAAATGGGCAGAAGAAGATTTCAAAGAATTTGAAAAAAAAGAATGGGTTTACACTCTTCCAACATATAAAGACATTAAAGGATTTAGAGACCTTTCTGAAACGCAACGTGCAATCGCTAAAAGATTATACCAGTTACGTGAAAAATTAGCAAAAAAAGTAGATCGACCAGTACACTTTGTTTTAAATAATAAAAAAATAATTGAATTTTCTATTAGCAACCCTACTTGGAATAAAGTTTCTGGAGTTCATCCAATAGTTAGAAAAAACTATAAGGAATTTGTTGAAGAAGTCAAATTGGGTAGAAAAGAGAAAATCACTTTACCAGAATTTTCTAAGAAAAAGTTTGATACTAAACAAAAAGAAAAATTTGCTTTACTTGGAGGAATTCAAGATAAGTTAGGAAAAGAATTAAAGATGCCAAGACACTTAATTATGAATAAAGATCAAATGATAGAAATAGTTATTTCTGGTACCCTTAAAAGCTTAAAACATTGGCAAAAAGAATTAGTTAAACCACATTTAAAAGATGTTCTCGAAAAAAATTCATAGTTTTGGGATATTTATTAATTTTTTCAATAGTATTTTTGTAACTTTTTCTTAACTTCTCTGCATCCTTTTGAGACAATCCTTCTTTTGTGATGTAACTAATTTTTGGATCTAATAATGTTCTTTTCTCTTCCATTATTTCTTTTATTTGAAACTCTTCAGGATTTTGATAAATTGGTGTACCTTTTTGTAATCCAAAAATTGAAGTTGAAACCAGATCAATATTTGCAGAATTATCTTTTAACAAATTTATAGTATCTAAAAATTCTTCTTTAGTTTCGCTAGGAAACCCAAACATGATGTAAAGAACATTTTTAATTCCTGCGTTTTTAGAATTTTTTAATACCTCAGTAATGTCTTTAACATTTGTACCTTTTCTCATTAATTTAAGGATTCTATCATTTCCAGATTCTACACCCCAAATAACCATTCTTAACCCTGCTTGATATAATCTGTTTAAGGTATCTTTATCTAAATCCTTAGTTGGTCTCAATTGACAAGTCCAAGTAATATTTAATGGCTCAACCAACTTTGCTAATTGTAACAACCTTTTCTTGGAAACCATATCATCAATGAAAAAGAACTGTTTTTGTTTAGATTGAAGAATTGTCTGTTTAATTTGTTCCAAAGGATATTCCAGGTAAAATTTATTTTGATGGTGTGTACAAAAAGTGCATTGCCGATAAAAACAAGTGCTAGAAGTTTTTACTGGAACAACAGGACTTTTAACAAAATATTCTTTTAAAGGTAACTTAGAAAAATCTATTGGATAATCGCAGACTAAATCCTCATGTTTAACCTTGCCTTTAAGAAACTCTAAAAGCTGAACTTCATTCTCCATATACTTTGTTGCGACTGCCTTTAATTTGTCATTAACAGCAGGACCGCCAATAAGTGTGTTTTTAAGATTTTTAAGTAACGCTAAAGTATAAAACACTTGACTCGAATAAACAATACTAAAAGCAATGTAATCAGCATTTGAATTATTTATTTTTTCAATTAACTCCTCAAGGAATTCGGGGTCTTCATTGTTCCTTACTTTAAGATTATTCTCTGAATAGACTTGTTTTGAAAAATGGTGATATTCCTTTGAAACTTCCTCATAATTCTCTAATTTGAAATTTTGAAAGTAATCTTGATATTTTCTAAACTTTAATTTATGAAATTCTAAGTTAAGATCCAAAATTTCTATATCTAAATTAGAATTACTTTTAAGAAAAGAAAATAAATTTACTAAAGAGTACGGTGGACTTGCTGGAGTACAAAAAGGTGGATATACTAATAATAACTTCATTTAATTTGATTTTGTGATAGTATTTATAATAGTTTGGGGATAAACTTTTTAAACCTTAAAATAATCCTTAGACAAGATGATAGATGTTATTTTTAGTTGGAGTATAGTTAAACCATTAATTCTATTTGTACTAAGTATGGTATTCTATTCAGTTTTTATCTTTAAATTTTATCGTTTTGTTGCAAAGCGAGATATTTTTAAACTAAATTTAAAACAATATAGTAAATCTTCAAATACAATTATCCGAAATTTTTGGGGATCAATACTTTATGTAATTGAATATGTATTTATATTCCCAATTTTTACTTTCTTCTGGTATGGCATGATCGCAGTACTATTAGTGTTTTTATCTAGAGAACAAAGTGTACAAAATGTTCTTTTAGTTTCCATAGCTTTAGTGGGAGCAATACGAATTACTGCTTATTACAATGAAGATTTGTCTAAAGATCTTGCAAAAATGATTCCATTTGCTCTGTTAGGCGTATTTTTAGTAGACATTTCATTTTTTTCTTTTAGTTCATCATTTTCATTAGTTATGGAAATTCCTGGATTTTGGAACACAATTTTACATTACCTTCTCTTTGTAGTTATATTAGAATTTGTTCTTCGTATTGGACACGGGATCTATCGAGTATTTGTTAAAAAAGAAGATTTACCTCCCCCTCAAAAAGAGAAATAATCATTTAAAATTAATTTCTATTATTTGGAACCCATTTGTGCCAACCTTTGTTTTCTTTATCAAACTCACCATTAGCAAGTTTTCTTTTTGGAAATAAACTTCCACCAGATTTGTGTTGACCATATGCTAGTTTTGCAAAACAAGATTTACATTTAAGTTCAAAATAATCGTTACTATCAACAGTTCTTACAATAAACTGTAAGTCATTGTTTTTACACAATTCACATTTATCTTCATCAAAAACTTCTTGAAATTCTGCTAATTTCTTGAATGCATCTTTTGCTGAATCTGCGTCAATCTCTACATTTAATCTGTTCTTTGTCTGGTAATTGATTTTCATAATTCTAGTTTAAGAATTTTTATTTATATAGTTTTCTTAAGGTTGACCAGTGGTCCAGTGGGTAATATATCCAGTTGAGGTAATAAATATTTTAAACTTTCAAAAGCTCCTGCTTTAAAATATTAGAACATTTGCATATAACGTGTTAGCCAAAATATTTTTCTCGCCTTGCAGGTGCATTCTCTGCGTGAATTTCCGAAGATTTAAACCATTGTCACTTTCGTTTATACGACCTAGAAAAAGAAACTAACTAATCACTTCGTGACTAAACATAACATTGTATAAACGGTTCGCTTTGCTCTCCCAAATTTTTTAGATTTAATTAAAACGGGGGGGGACTTAAGAGAAAATAACTAACACCTACTGATTATTAATAAGATTAAAGTTAGTTGGGTTATCTAAGAACCAATGTTGAGTTTTTTTGTTTAATTTACCAGTTACTTTAACTTTGGAACTATCCCTATATGCATTACAAGCAGACTTGTGGTCATCCTCTTTTAAATAGAGATAAACATTTCTTTTTAAAGATGGAACGTCTATAGTTATTAATTTTTTTTCACTTTCACTATCCATTTCTTGGCGCTGAAGTTTTTTAATAGTACCATATATAGTAATCTCTTCTGGCTCATGTATCTTTTTAAGATATGTGGCCATCTTATTGAATTTAATAAAATGCATTTTTGATTGAATTTTTGAATGTTTAGGTAAATCTTTTTCTGGTTTAATAGAAGAATCCCATTTTGCGTTTATTTCAACATCAAACCCTTCTTCTTTTATAAGAATTCTAGAGATAGCTTCACAAACATTTTTATTTAATTTTTTATCATAACTTTGTCTAAATTCAGCCTCATCATCTAAACTCAATTGTTCTGCATCATTTATACCATCAATTATACGCGTAATAGTTTTTCTCCCTAAATCACGTAGATAATCATTATCTTCATCAATCTTGGAGATATAAGTTTTTCCGAGAGGCACTCTTATTGAAATTACAAAACTGCCAGCTTCGGTTTGTGCAAATTCACAATTTTCCACCAATTCTTTTGCATCAGAGAAAAGTTTCCCACGATATTGGCTTCTGGGTTCTATTTCGGAACAAGCACTATAAGTTATTAAATTTCTTACATTATTTAAAACTCCAACAAAATCGGTAAGTGGAATTGTTCCTGCCTTGGTTTGTTTAGCTACAAATCGAAATTTCATTAAATCAAAACCAATATTTCTTATTTCTTCATAAATTTCTGTTTGATTTCTCTCTTCTAAAAAACTTAAAGAACAAATTAAATCTTTAATTCTTGAATTATAATCTAACATCTCTTCGGAATTTGGGATTATTAATTCAAATTTTTCTTCTTCAATGACTAGTGAAATCTTACTTAATTTTTCTGTAAAAGAAAAAAAGTTCCAGCTCTTATTAAGTAAATACTTCTTCAAACTTTCTAACCTTAATTTATAGGTCATTCAAGTCACCTTTTTCATTTATTTTGTTCATAATATTATGAAGATTTTCAACAGAAAAAATATTTTCTTTAGGAATTGAAATTGTTGTCTTGCTCTCTTCATTTTCTTTTAATTCTTGTCCTTCTAAATAATACCAATACGCACACTTTTTCATAATTAATGATTCCGGATTTTGATTTATCCACTCTTCTTTATTGTTTGGGAGCAGTAATAAAACGAGAATTCTTTTTGTTCCTCCATTGGAATCATAAGCTAAATCATTATAATTTTTATTTTTTAGTTGGTATTTTATATGTGTGTCATTAACTTCAAAATTTGTTGTAGATTTAATTTGTACATCAAGATTTAACCCAGATGGACAAGATTTTCCACTTAATCTTTTGAATATTTTTTTTATTGTGATATCAAAACCATAATCTTTGGCATCTGTCCCATAATTATATCCCCCCATACCACAAACAGCTTGAACATAAGCCCTACTTAATGCTTCTTTTACATCATTCTCAGATAACATTTAAATTACACCACTTACAAAAACCACACTTTTCAGGAGCTTCTGGCAATTCTCCTTCAAGAACTTTAAGTGCTTTTTTGAAAATCTTTTCAGCATTCTTGATATTCACTTTAATCTTGATAATATCAGTATTAAAACAAACATGGCCATTCTCCTCAACTTTATGAGGGTGATAAAAAATTAAGTAAGTGTATTCTTCTGTTTCATAACCATTTTTTCTTAGAAGAAAATTGTAAATATCCATTTGATCTAAATAATGTGTGTGGGTGTCTTCTTTTAGAGGATAACCACGAGTTTTATAATCCAAAACAACTAATTTTTTCCCTTTTACAAGAATATTGTCCACTGCACCACGAAATAAATTGCCTTTCTTATCAGTCCATTGAATGCCCTTGAAATTGCTTCTCCAAATTTTAAGCAATTCTTCATCATCAAACAATTTATACCCTTTCAATTCAACCAATTCAGGAGGCATTTCTCCTTTCTTCATGAAACCATCGAAGTGAACTTTCAGAATTTTATCCATTCCACTAGGCAAAGAGGGAAAAATAGTGTCTGGTCTTTTGATATTCTGATTAAACTTAAGCCAGAAACATCTAGGACAATCTTTCAGAAGACTTAATGATGATGGGCTAAATTTGTATGTCATTTTAATGTGAAGTTACAACAGATATAAAAATCTTGTTAGAAATTCTCTTAAAAACCTCTTTATACTGTATAAGATCGAAAGATTTATATATAAATTGCTATATCATCTAGCTTAGGTGTTTAGATGAAAAAGATTGATGTGGTAGAATTGTTCGCTGGTGTAGGCGGTTTTAGAATTGGCTTAGAAAATTCTTCTAAAAGATATAATGTGGTTTGGAGCAATCAATGGGAACCAGCTACAAAAAGTCAAGATGCATCAGAAGTTTATGTAAAGAGATTTGGCGAAAAAAATCATTCTAATGAAGATATTGCAGAAGTTAATATTAAAGATATTCCAAAACACAATCTTTTAGTTGGAGGATTCCCTTGCCAAGATTATTCAGTTGCTAAAAGTTTATCTAGGTCAAAGGGAATAACTGGAAAGAAAGGTGTTTTGTGGTGGGAAATTCATCGTATTCTCAAAGATTCAAAATCAAAACCAGAATTTTGTTTGTTAGAGAATGTTGATAGATTATTATCTTCTCCAGCAAGTCAAAGAGGAAGAGATTTTG
>Ga0233431_1000451_pt1 | contig 91105 bp, 91 predicted proteins | sample SI_118_April2016_FD_179867 | JGI IMG/M metagenome (GOLD analysis project Ga0233431, IMG submission 179867) | Seawater microbial communities from Saanich Inlet, British Columbia, Canada - SI_118_April2016_200_MG | ecosystem: Environmental > Aquatic > Marine > Inlet | place: Canada: British... | reverse complement strand
CAAGACAAGTAAAACAAGCAAGACAAGTAAAACAAGCAAGACAAGAAATACAAGCAAGACAAGAAATACAAGCAAGACAAGTAAAACAAGCAAGACAAGAAATACAAGCAAGACAAGTAAAACAAGCAAGACAAGAAATACAAGCAAGACAAGCAAAACAAGCAAGACAAGAAATACAAGCAAGACAAGTAAGGCAAGTAGGGATTGATTGCAATCAATCCGGGCTCTAAAAAACAACTTTTTTTTGAGAGTCTTTCAGGGGAAAAGAAGAGGATTTTAAGGATTGTGGAAAACTAACCACAATTTTTAGTTTAATTAGGTAAAATGTGATATAATTTACTTAGAAATATTTAAGTAAAAGGGAAGTAAATTAAGCTAAATTTTATCAAGGTTTAGAGCTTCCTATTTTTGATTAATTATGGCTGGAAACATTTCTTTAAAAGAAAGGCTTTCTGATCTTTCGACGGACGAAACTCAGCCACTCGATTTAAACTCTTTCAAGAGAATGAAACGCAATCAAACATTGTCTGTAGTTTTTGTTGCTGTTTTAGGTGTTTTGATTGTGTTTTTTGGGTTTTGGAAACTGGGTGATTCTTTGCAAGTACCATTTCCAGGAGGAGATCAAAAATACGATCCGAATAGTAAGGTTGTAATTGAGACAGAAGAGATAAAGGCTGCTAGCGAAGAAGATCCACAAGTCTTAAAACAAAGAGATACAGATCAAGATGGCTTAAGTGATTTTGATGAGCTTTATATTTATCAGACAAGTCCATATTTGGCAGATACTGACAGTGATGGTATGACAGATATTGATGAAATCAAGAATCAGGAGGATCCAACTTGTCCTAGTGGTCAGAATTGTTTTCGAACTGTTGACTTGTACGAACAAGAACAAAAAGAATTAGAACAAAAAGAATCATCGGCTCTATCTGTTGTGCAGATTAGAGCTTTGTTATTGCAAACAGGTCAATTTACAGTAGGACAGTTAGATTTATTTTCTAATGACGAAATAAAGGCTTTTTACCAAGAGATTTTGGATTCCAATCCTGAATTAAAGAAGGTAGCATCAGAGGTAGAGATGCCAACAGAACCTCAAAATGGTGTGACCTCCGTTGTTGAAGCAGAACATTTGAACCCAGAGCAGATTAGAGATTTATTGCGACAGCAAGGTGTTTCAGAATCAGATATTGATTTGATTAGTGATGAGGATTTACAAAAGTTATACCAGGAGGCGTTTAGTCTAGCCAAGGAAAAGATGGATCAATAAAAAATAAAAATAGATTAAAATAAATATTTATGTATTCTTCAAAGTACAAACTCGCAAAGAAAATTGCTGTACCAGTTATTATTTTCTTTTTTATTTTTCAATTATTCAATCCATCTTTGTTAACGATGAAGCCAGCTTATGCGTTTGCTGATACGGAGACTGGGGAAGCAGCCGGTTTGACAAATGATGTTGCGGGAAAAGTGAAAGATACGACAAAGGAGGTTACGAAGGAAGTGAAAGAAACCGTTATGGATCGTATTTTTAAGGGATTAATACTTTCCGCTTCCATTTCATTGAGGAATGCTCTTGTATATATGTCTTCAAAAATGGCAGAACAGACTGTTGATTGGATGGCTACGGGAGAATGGGGGCAGGGTGCTATGTTTTATGAGCAAGCGTGGGGGCAATTTACAAATGATATTGTTGGTGAAACACTGGGTGTATTTTTGGACAATTTGAGCGCTGAAATCTGGGCTGAAACTGGTTTTGATATTTGTGATCCAGCTTTACCAAGCGATAAAATTAATATTATGATTGGACTTGAATTACCAAACGTACCAGCTCACCCTGGTTATTTGGTTGGGCCCGAGCCTGACTGTACTTTGTCTAAGCTTACAAACAACTGGGAGGCATTTGGTGAGAATATTGAGTCAAAATATAATAAGTTTATTGATGATCCTGGTTCAATGAGTTTGGCGTATTTACAAGAAGCTGGCACTATATCTTTTGATCCAAAGTATGCCGAGGTTGGGGTGATGTTGAAGCTTGATAGTGAAATAAAAAAAGAACAAGCAGCACGGCAAGCGGCGGAGGAAAAGCAAAGAGCGGAGGGGGATGGTCAAAAGGCTAAAACTTCAATGTCTGGTGAATTTGTTAATTCGCCAGCCTATATGGGAAAAAAGAAAGTTGAAAAGGAAATTGAAGATGTAAAAGACATGCCAAAGTCTGAAATGGAGGCTAGTAAAGAAGTTATAACTGAGATTCCAGAAAGCATGGTGGCCGCGTTTTTGAATTCTTTTGTTTCTCAGGCTTTTTCTGAATTGATTATGAAAAAGTTATTTGAGGATGGACTTACGAATACTGCCGAGAGTTATAAACCAAGGCAGTATGTTTTTGAACCAGGGAAACAATTGGAAAAAGAAATTAAACAGGTGTCAACAGTTAGCAAGGTTAGTTATTCGGTTAATAGCAAGCAAATAGATCTTTTAACTCAGTTTACTACTTGTCCTCAAGATAGACAGCTTTATAATTGTGTTGTTGATGGTGATTTTGCACAAGCAGTTCGGGCGGCTGATCAGGATACTCCATTGTCTCTGCGAGAGGCAATTGAATCTGGAAAGATAAACGGAAACTTACCGCTTATTCCACCTTCAAATGCGCTTAATAATGATGCTACTTGTTATGAAAAGGGTTGGTGTTATTCAAACTTAGTAAAGCTTAGAATGGCACGTATTGTCCCGATTGGCTGGGAGCTGGCTGCCTTGGAAGTTGGGGAGGAAGAAAAGGATTCAACTCTGAAAAAAGCTATGGATAATTTTGATGTTCAAGGAAAATTTTATCATTTAGTTGATCCGGATTGGATTTTGAGAGCTCCAAAGGCTAGGTGTGAAGCTGAGGTTCCTGGCCCAATATTAATTGGTGCTGGAGCAGATGCTAGAGATGAAACCTGTTCTGATTTACAATCTTGTTTGGATGAGGATGAATCTGGAAAATGTAAGGCCTGGGGGTATTGTGCTGCAGAAAAAAATGTATTTCGATTTGGTGGTCAAGATTGTGGCGGTCAGTATGATAGTTGTCGAGTTTTGACTTCTAGAAAAGGAGAAGAAGTAAAATATTTATTAAATACAGTAGACAAAACTGGTTGTGATCCTAATAGTGTAGGGTGTAAGTGGTATAGTCTAGCTATGGATGGCCCTCCATTAAAGTGGGTGGAAGACGATAATAATAAAATTTTCTTGAATAAATCAATTGATGATTTTGAATGTAACCCAGGAGCAGAGGGGTGTACTAGATTTATTAAAACATCTGCAGGCCTAGGTACAAATTTAGTGCCTAATGGTAGTTTTGACAGATTTGAAGGAGAAGTAGATGAAGATTCATCCAATGAAAACATTGTTGCTGGGTGGTATAACAATACATCAGCAAATACTAGTGCCTTTGATTTATTAAGTGATTCTGGTAGTGGTTCTGTTTCTCTTCGTTTACACGAGGAAGAGGCTTTTTCTGAAAAAATTAATATAACTCCGAAGTCTTATACTCGGTATTTTGCAGTTTCTTTGCAGGGGAAGAAGGTCAATGATGGGGCAAGTATTGAAGTTAGTTGGTATCCTGTCAGTGGAGAATCTGTTTCTGGTGATTCTAGTGGATTTGTTGTAGATAGTAAATTATTAAACAATGCGGATGTTGATAGTTGGGAGAGTGTTTATTCTATTTTTGCCGTTAAGGCAGATTTTTCTTCTGGTGAAGCCTATGTTGGAGGAAACTATAGACTTAGAATTGCAGCTAACGATGGAACAATTTTAGTTGATAATATTCTATTTGAGGAAATAGATTCTCCAGCAGTTAGTTCTATGCATCAATACACAGATTATGCTTTGAAAAATGCAGAATATGTAAAACAAGCTCCTGAGTATTTAGCATGCTATAACGTTGATGACACTCAGGATGATGTGACTGGCTATGGTCGGCCATTAATGGATAGTGTGATTTTGGCAGATGATGATGTAGCCAAGTCTGTCACTACAAAGGGCTGTGATGGATTTGCCAAACTCTGTAATGCCGAGGAGGTTGGTTGTGAGAAATACACAGTGACTGATGGTTCACGTGCAGTCAATGGTGTGGTGTCTTTTAACGATTATTGTCCACAACAATGTAATGGCTATGCGACATTTAGCCAATCATCAACATATTTTACAGATGGTCTTTTTCCAGAATATTTGATTCCGTCAACAGCAACTCAGTGTAGTTCTGCAGAGGTTGGCTGTGAAGAATTTACAAATCTTGATGAAATTTCTGAGGGAGCAGAAGCCAAGGAGTATTTTTCTGAACTCAGAATGTGTGAACAATTACCAGAAAACAAAAACAATTGTGCGAACTTTTATACATGGGTAGCCGAGGAGGTAACAGGTTACCAATTGAAAACATATTATTTAAAAAAGAATGGAGATGGTAACCCAGATGTTGTTGGAGTAGAAGATGTGGTTGCCTGTAATAAAGACGTTTTTGACACTCAGCAAAACCCTGATTGTCGAGCTTTTTATAATGATGCAGGACAGGTTTCTTATCGTTTGTATTCTCAGACAATAACTTGTTCTACTGATTGTCATCCATATAGAAGAACGTTGGAATATTTAGATATTGATGGCGGAATGACTGGGGAAGCTCAGTGTCAGAGTCGTCAAGGTGAATGGGTAAATGGAGAATGCTTGTTTATGGCTATCCCAAGTGAAGGGAAAACGTGTACAGCTGTTAACGCTGGATGTAAGGAGTACAAAGGTAATTATTCTGGTGACGAAGAGGTTATTTTGCAAGCAGCCTTTACATCAACTGATTTAGAAATGTTCGAGACCGTCTCTGGATCAATTGTGACACTAGCAGAGGGACAGGTTCTTGATACTAGAACAGTTCAGCCGATCCCAGATGAGTTTAGTTTAGCTTCCGGCGAATATCTCTTTAGCTTCTGGGCTAGAAGTGATTCTGGTTTTTCTGTGTCTATTGGCCCGTATACTGGGGACAGTCAAGATAATCAAATTGATTTAGTTTCAACTCTTGTAATGAACGATGAATGGAAATTCTTTACTTATAATTTTTCAGTAAGTGAAGCAGCGGCTAATAGTCCTTTCCAAGTCCATTTGAAAAGTTTAATCAGCGTAGCAAATACAACGCTTAAATTCTATGTAGATAATTTTCAAGTCAAAAAAGTTTCTGATGCAAATTATTTGATTCAGAATTCTTGGAATACTCCTGATGTTTGTGATTATTCATTGTTAAATGACGAGACTCTATTGCCACAGGCGCAGGTTGGTTGTCGTGAATATCAAGATAGAGCAGGGACAATTCATTATTTGAAAACATTTTCTGGACTTTGTTCTGGTGACAAGATTGGCTGTGAAGCTTTGATTGATACAAAAAACAATATTGATCCATTTGAAAAAGAATATGAACAAATTGTTGATCCAGAAGTTATGTGTTCTAACATGGTTTTAGTTGTTGAGGATGAACTTGAATCCAATCCATCTATTTTTGGGAGTGGATTCACTTCTGATTCCAAAGCAACAGGAGTAACTGCTGTTGTTGGTGTGTCTTGCAACATAGAGGTGGAAAAAACAGTAGGTGTCATTGAAACAGTAAGTTATTCTCTAGAGAATAGTTGTCTGTCTTTGAATAATGTTAATTCTAATGCTGTTTCTGGGCAAGAGTATTTCTGGGATGGAATAGCTGATGCTTGTAAAGTAAAGACGTCTATAATTCCAGCAGATAATACAATTTATTTGGTTAACAACGAAGCAGCTCAATGTGAGAAATCAGAAAAGGGTTGCATGGCAGTTGGTTTGCCTGCGTTTGATGGTGCAGCTGTAGATCCAGATGCTTGGGAAACATATTTTTATCGTTTGGATCCAGAATTATTTGGTGGTTTGAATTCACCGCTTTGTCAGTCAAGTGCTCAAAGTTGTGAAGAGTACAAGGATGAAAAGGGGGCAACATATTTCTTCAAGGATCCACAAGGCAAGGTGTGTGAATGGAAATACGGAACGGTTGCGGATGAGCCCAAGGAAGCTTGGTTTGAAAAAGGAAAGGACGCTACAAATGAAAATGTATGTGGCGGAACAGATTATGCTGTTGATTATTTTGGAGATGGGATTGATCAATTACGACATTTTGATAAACCTGGCTATGCTGGCTGGGTTGGGGCATGTCCAGACTCAGAGAATAAGTGTACAGCCTTTATTGATCCAACAGATGATATTGACGATGATGGAGTTGGCAAAGCATATTATTATATAAATAATGAACAGATAGAAAAAACATGTACTGGAGTCAGTCGAAAGGATGGATGTATCTTGTTTGATGATACAAGTAATCCGACCTTGAAATATGATTCAGACGCGACATATCAGGCCAGTTTAACTCCTTTGCCAGAGCATTCAGTTTCTGCAACAGTAGCAGATCCAGAAGAAGATGCAGATTCGAATTCAATTATCAAAGTTGTTCGGGATCGTGAATGTGCAGCTTGGTATGATTGTCTAAATGGTCATTGGGCTTGGGATCCAAATCTAAATAAATATCAAGAGGTTTGTGATAATGTTGGTGTTTGTACGCGCTTGACTTCTGAATCAGATTCTCCGAGGTGTGCTTCGTTTATAATCGCGCCTACAGATAGTAATATTTTGACTATTAATGAACCATTGAAAAATAATTATAAAAGTAGAAATACTAATTGGGAAGATTATGATTATTCTGGATTAGCTATTCCTATGTCTGCTCCGATTCATTTGTATAATGCTTTTGATGTTTCTGATGATAAAGATGATCCAGAATTTCATTTGGTTAATTATGAATTTAGACTTTCTGGGCAAGATGCTTGTACAGAAGATTCCGAGTGTGAAGTGTTTTGTGAGGTTGAAAAGACTATAGCTGGAGTACCTTTGGACAAATTGGATCCAACAGAGACTAAATTCAAAGAATCTTGTCGTTGCTTGAGCGGAACTTGTGTTAGAGGTAATCCAGAACTTGTACAGAGTTTTGATCAAGCCGAAAGTCCTGGCTGTCGTGCTTATCCATCTGTGGATGCGCCGTTCCCGGCTATAACGGAGGGGGCACAGGCATACAAAAATGCAAGGAAAGTTACCTATAAATATAGTTTCATGAATGGGGATTCTCTAGATGACAAGGTTTTAGCTTCTGAAATGAAGTTGGCAGGTGACTATGGTTGTTTTTATAGCCAGAGATCTTATGGAGGTGGAGCAATTACAAAATATTTCCCACTAGATTTTGAATCATCTGCAGAAGGTTTGGGTGGAATTAGTAATGGATTTTGCCAGGAAAACACTGACATCTCTTGTGTTTGTGTAGGAGAGCCTGCTGGACTAACAGGGGTACCTCCAAATCAGGAGGTTATTATTAAAACAAATACTGTTTGTAGTTCTCTTGACTGTGGTCGAGATAGTCAGACAGGGTTGTGTATGATTCAAAGTGAAAAGGATGCAACAGTAGACAAGTATTACGGTTGGCAAGGATATTGTTTGGAAAGAGACAGAAGTATAACAATCAATAATACTCAAGGAAGCCATCCTTGTTTGACTTGGTTTCCAACTGATAGTTTGGCTGGTTTGCAAGATATAAAAAACAATTATGAAGAAGCTGGTTACAATCCGAGTGCGGATAGTGGAAATTTGTTTACAATTGACGCCATGGGGTTGAATCGTGACTTTGGATATGGGGGGTTGGTTGATGGGTGTGCTGTTACAGGGGGCGTTTGTGATTGTAATACTCCTGATGAAATCGAATCTCTGGAGGCTTGCTATAAAGCACCAGAATCTGCTACAGTTACGCCTTATTTAAAGATTGTTAATTCTTTATCTTGCTCAGATGATGGCCCTAGTAAAAACTGGTTAATGTGTCTTCCTACTTCAACAGGGGACGCTCGTTACGCAGAAATGTATCATGGTGCAGTTCCGGAAACAATTTATGAGAATGAGATTATTGGAATTGTCCTAAAGGGGTTAAAAGGGCATCATAGTGATATGGCTTTTGGCACTGCGGCTACGGCATGGGAAGCAATAAGTGCTCCGGAAAAAGCTCTTGATAATGTGCCTGGGATTGATGGTTATTATATTTCAAAGAAAACAGCTGACCATTTTGGAAATTTTGTTGGACCTGTTTGGGGGAAACCTGCTCAATCAGAAGGGGATCCTTTTAATTATGTTACTACAGAAGGTACATTGAATAATTATCGTTTTTATAAGGAGGATGGAACTTTATTGAATAGTTCTAAGCAGGTAAAGGATTACTTTGATAAAGATTATAAAAACTGGACGTATTGGCAAGTAGTTTGGCCTGGAGCTGCGACCAACACTTCAAACGCGGCTGATGCAACCACTGCTCCTGGTCAAGGAGAGGCAAAACAACAAAATAGATTTCTATTTGGTGGGTACAAGAATGGAACAGAATATCTTTTGACAAAGGATTATTTGTGGGATCATTATGAGAATTCTGCTGTGTCTGACGAAGATCAAGTTTATTTAGCCCCATTATTTATGATGAATGGTTGGGACAATAGAGATGAGGACAATTGTAGAAATACATTAACAAAATCTTTAATTCCTAATAGCCTTTGTGAAGACGGATCGATTAGTGATGCAGATCCACTAGAATATACAAAGAGTGCATACAAAAAGGCGGATGGGGATTTTGACCCTGTTGGTTGTAGTAGTTCAAATTGTCCTAAGGGCGCTGATTTGTTGGCGGGTTATGATGGGGATGCTCAGGGTATTTGTGTAGAAACTCCTGATAGTTCAAAGTACTGTTCAAATGTTCAGTGTGACAAAAATAATAATGAATCTTCAGATTCCGGTTTGGTAACCAAGATTACAAACAGTGATTGTGAAGACGGTTGGTGGTGTGGCGATGGAGAGACAGAAGCTGGGACAGACTGGTGTGGTTTTGATAAACCTGTATCAGCCGACGGTCCTGACGCTGAAGGGTCTAATGGTGGTTGGCCATTGAACGGTTATTGTGATGTTGGTTGGGGAGATGGTGATCCTGGTGACCCAGAGAATTATTGGGGTATCAGAATTATGTTTGATGAAAAAGGTAAGTATAGCGGTGTTTGGTTCTCTATTTGTGATGATTCCGGTGGTTGGGGAGCTCAGAAACTTGAAATTCAATTTTTGATGAATGAGTATTCTGAAGAAATTGTACAAGTAAACAAGAACGATATTACCAATGAAAACAAAGCCTTTACAAACAAAATTTATCAGAAGTTCAGGGATGAGTCATCCCTCAAGAGCACTGGTGTTGGACAAATTTATTACAATTCAAAAGACGAACCAATTGGTAGTGCTGCCGGATCAAGTCTTGACACAACCAAAGGAATAATGAGAATGATTCCAGATACAAAGAATGTTGATTCCGCAGCAACTGATAATCAACAACCTGGTGGAAGTACTTTTTCTAGATTATCTGGAGCAGCAAATGCTGATCATTCTGGAGGTAAGCCTTGGGGCTGTGAGGCTGGATCCACGCAACAGTGTGCAAGTGGACAAGATGAGTTTGATGAAAATGCTGTGGATGCTTCTAAATATGATGTGTTAACAAATTATTTTGCCAAGATTTATACTGGTTGGTGGTGGGATAGAGCAGCCGGAACATACAAGGTTGGTAGTTCATATGCTGTAGATCTGAGCTCTTCTGGTGCTAGTCCGCCTATTGTGGCCGCAGTTATGCCGACTGGAAAAACAGATAATGAAGGTAATCAAATCTATGCAGCTGTTCCAGGAAAAATAACAGTTAATGGTAAAACTGATACTGACATTGTAGCCACAGATGGAAATATGGAGGCTAGTTTGAAATTCTATGCATGGGCCGATGATGATCAAATGCCAATCACTAGTATTTCTGTAAATTGGGGAACTGGTGCTACCTATGTACCACCAGTTGGAAAATATAAGAATCACAAACCTCGTTGTCAGAGATCTGAGATGGAGGAATTGGGTTGGTGCGAAAGTACTGTTTATTCAACCAAAGGACCATTTGACCCTAATGGCGTTGTGTATGGCTATGCTTGTGATCATGATTTTGCTTGTGAGCATTTGCCTGGTGACTCAACTGATTGTGATAATTTTGGGGATAGATTTGGAGATATAACTGCTGCAGATATGACTGGTATGGGCTTGATAAGTGCCTGTGAAGAAGCTTATTACCATTTCAACAATTTTTATCAGTGTAATCAAGCTACTTTAGACGGATTGGGAACGTGTGGATCAGACAAGGACACTCCATGTAAAGATACATATAATGGTAAAGAGGTTTGTCGTTATCTTCCAAAGGTTCAAGTACGAGATAATTGGGGCTGGTGTAATGGTAATACTGAATGGAATGAGGATGGTAAGATTATTACAGAAACTCCAGGTATGAGTGCTGGTTCTCAGAATTGTGGTCAGACAAATAAGTATGAATTTTATGACGCTTATATTTATATTGCTCCATAAAGTTCTTTATAAGTAAAAAAACAGGAGGCGCAGCCTTGGGCTAGCGCCTCCTTTTGGTATCTGGTAGCATTCCTCCTTGAGAGGTGTTGCCAGACATTGTGACTTACTGGATCAGTTTGTATTTCCAGTTCCAGCTATCGGTTGTCACTGTTTCGACGGATGTGAAGGAGATCTGATTGTTCTCCTTGTCGTAAACGAAGTCTTTGGATTCGTATTCACCATCATCACTTTTGGCGAAGCCGTGAAGGGTCTCTCCTTCGTACCAGAAACTCCAGGAAGAGTACTCGGCGAAAGGAGGAAGTCCTTCTACCATGACGACCTGGTCGTTTTCATCCCAACTGATGAGTTTCATCGGGAAGGTTTGACCGACCTTGTCTCCTTCGGTGCACTTCCAGTCTGCTTCGAGCCACTTGAACGGCTCCAGAAGATCGAGTGCTTCGCAGGTGTTGTCGTCCAGGCAACGGAAGTTGGCCGGACAGTCATCGTCGTACTCGCACTCGACGCAGCGTTGGTTGAATCCGTAGCAGACGTAGGGATCGGGACAATCGTCGTTGTCTTCGCAGACGATGTCCTCGACGGGGACGTCACCCTGCTGGGTGTCTTCGTCCTGGATGTCACCGTCGACCCAGCAGATGTTGCCTTGGCAGCATTTGCCGTCGGAGCAGATGATTCCACTCTGATCGTCGGTCTTGTCTCCGCTGTCGACTACGTCGTAGCCACCATCGACCACGTCGTCGCCGCTGTCGGGTGTTCCGGAATCGCTCTCACAGCCCGCGAGGGCCAGGAGCACCATGGCCAGAAGGGCCAGACTGAGGGTTGTTAGCGTCTTCATTCTGTCCTCCTTTGGACCATTGGCTTAGATTCGAAAGTTCGACTCCCACAGCGGGAGTATGTGAACGTTTTACATTAGCACCAGACTTAACTTTTGTCAAGTCTTTGGCTAAATTTACCTGTCATTTATTATTGTACCACCCTATGTTGACCTGTCAACAAAATCTAGGTACCATAATAGTATGATCGTCTTTGTCGGCACCTCTGTCATGCCGTGCTTGACACGGCGTCTCGACTGTCTTAAACCCTCTAAAAAAGACATTGCAAAGAGACGTATTTTCGAGGTCCCGCATCAAGTGCGGGAAGACAAGGTGTGTGTCTTTGTGTTTCATCTCTGTCACGCCTTACTTGATAAGGCGTCTCGACTGTCTTGAAGCCTCTAGAAAAGACATTGCAAAGAGACGTATTTTCGAGGTCCCGTATCAAGTGCGGGAAGACAAGGGTTGAAGTCTTTTACCTGTTTTATGATAACAAATATTCCAAAAAACCTTCAAAAAGAATTTGAGCAATTTCAGCAGAAATTGAATGTTTTTGTTGATTCAAGTGAGCAGCATGTTTTGCCTGTGAAAAATGGAATAAAAAAGGATATTCTCTTTCTAGGAGCGACACATGGCGATGAGAAGGTTGGAGTGAAAGCTCTGCAAAGATTGGAAGAATCAAACAAGTTTGATTGGCTCTTAGCTAATGAGGAGGCTTATAAAGAAGGCAAACGTTTTCTAGAGATCGACATGAACAGGGCTGCTCCAGGCAATATTGATTCAGAAAAATACGAAGAAAGGAGAGTGGCTGAAATTCTTAGAAAATTTAATAGTTACAATTATGTAGTAGATATTCATGGCACTGTCGCCAACTCTGGCTTGTTTATTATTTTAACTAAACTTTCTTTTGACGATTTACTTCTAGCTTTGCAATTTGATATTCCAAATATTGTAATTTGGTTACCAAAAGAAAAAAAAGCAACTGGGCCGTTAGTTGAGTTTGCGCAACCAGGGATTGAAATTGAATGTGGACCCAAAGAAAGTGAGGCCGTGACAGAAGAATTAACGGAGAAGTTGAAAACATTTTTGAATAATTATAATGAACCAATTACAAAGGATAATCTAAAAGGGAAAAGTATTTTTTGGGTAGAGGGCAAGATAGAAAAAAGTTCAGTCCCATTAAAGGATTTTGAACTAACTAAAGTTGAAGGAGAAGAGTTTTATCCACTTTTGGTTGGGGAGTATGGGATTAGTTGTTACAAGATGACAAAGATCAAATAGATCTTGACAAACAGGAGAGATAAAAGTACTATAAAGTGTCTATAGTATTTTTTTGATACATTTTTGGGAAAGTTCTAGTTCGAAAAACCACATCGAGGAGTGAAGTGGAAATTCGGGAGTTAAATCCAAGCTCTGACTATTCGGAAGTACACCGTGTGTACAAAGCTGCCTTTGCGGGGTTGCCCTGGGAGGAAGAGCTGTCGGACGAGGAAATCGATCGTCGCCTGGCGTATCAGTTTTCCAAGCCCAGTCTATCTGGACTGGTGATGCTTGAGGATAACGAGATTGTGGCTGTTCACTGGCACGACATCCTGACCCTGGATGGTCTGTTTCTGGAGAGAGGACGTGCGCTCACTCAATGGGTTCAGTCCAGCATTTCTGGGCAACCCGTGATTGTCTGGGAACGCTCGCTGATTGTCCATCCGGATCATCAGCGAAAAGGGCATGCCCAGTGGTTGAGATCCACGTTCTTTTATCGGCTGACCAACGCAGCAACTGATCATCTCGTTCTGACCTCTCTGCGTGATGACAATACTGGTGCCATCGAAGCTGCCAAGAAGCTGTACATGAACAAGACCGGTGTGAGTAAGCCAGCCAAGGAATCCGGCCAGATGTACGACTACTGGTTCGTGGAAGTCAAAACTTCCTAGACATATTCTATAGAAGGGATGAGCTCAAAGCTTTTCCCTTCTTTTTTGACTATAAATTCAATTCTAGGTAAGGTATATATGTTATACTTATTATATGAATAAACAGCTTATAATTTTTGACATGGATGGAACTCTCTATAAATTTGAGGGCGGTTCTTTTGGTAACTCAGGATTAAAGAAAAGAGTTTTAGAAAACGCTATTAAATATATTTCAGACAAACAAGGAGTTTCACTAGACAAAGGAAAGCAGTTGTTGGAAGATATTCTAAAAAAATACGATGAAGAAATAAGCATTGCTGTTGAAAAAGAGTTTAATGGTGATCGGCATGAATATTTTAATACAGTTTGGGACATTGATGCAAAAGAGTTTATTGAGGAGAATTCAAAATTAAAAGAGTTATTAAAAAAATTAAAGGAGAAGTATATATTGGTTGTAGTTTCTGATGCTCCAGCTATTTGGACAGAAAATGTTTTGAAAGAACTTGGCGTTTATGAATTGTTCGAAGGTAATATTTTTGATGGTACTGGTGATGAACGAAAGGTTAATGGAAATGGTTTTGATAGAGTTCTGAAAAAGTTTGGTTTAAAAGGAGAGAGTATTATTTCTATTGGAGATCAAGTGAAGACAGATATTATCCCAGGGAATATGCTTGGTATGACAACTGTTTTCATTGGAGATGATGTTTGTGAAGAAGCGAGTTATAGTATTAAAAACATTTTTGAGATCGAAAGTATTTTAACCTCTGATTTTGAAATAGTCTTAAAAGAGTATTTTGAGAAAAATAATATCGAGGTCGGTAATATAAAAAAACTTGATGGTTCGTCAGATGCGACTGCGTATAGGTGTGATGATAAAATTTATAAAGTTGGCCCAGACAAAACAATTCTTGATGAGGTGAAAACCTTTGAACGTTTCAAAAGCAAAATGAAGAGTTATTCTTCTGTTTTTCCAAACATGGAGGTTGTTCAGGCATCTAATGATATTTCAATTTTATGGATAGAGAATTGTGGTGGGCGAAACTTTGATGATATTTATTTAGGAACAACAAATGATCTTGAACTATTAACAACTTTGAACAGAAAAGTGTTGGCAAAAATAGGTGTTGTATTTAATGAAACAAAATTTGAGGATAGTGGAAGCTTATTTTTTGAGGAGTTAATGCAAGGTCTAAAATTGAATTTAAAGAAAGCAGAGCTATGGTTGGAATATGAAGGAGTAGTTCAATCAATTGAAAAAAGGAAAGCAGAGTTATTGAAAAATTTTGTCGCTTCTTTTGCTCACAAGGATTTGAGTGTTGGAAATGTCTTGGTGAGTGATGATAATAAGCAGGTACGGTTTATTGATCCTAGATTGGCGGTCCCATATTTAGAAGAAAGTCAGGCTAGTGGAAATGTGGCTATTGATTTAATGGGATATTATGTTTCATTCCTGAGAAAAGAGATGGAGGCAAGAAAAAACAATGAGGGCTTAGATTTTTCAGAGATTAATAAAGATATTGAAAAAGAAATAAAAGAATATAAAGAGAGGGGTGTTTTTTCAGAGCAAATGGGAAGGCTTTGTATGGCTGTTTGGTATTCTGTCTATGCTGCTTGTAAATGCGATTATTGCACTGCGCCAGAAAGGGTTTGGTTGTATGATGAGATGGTTGTGCGGTTACGAAAATCTTTAGACGAGTTGTAGTTTGAGTTTAGTTATGAAAAATTATTATGTTTATATATTAGCAAGTTCCAGAAATGGGACTTTTTATGTTGGAGTTACAAATAATTTAGAGAGAAGGGTTTTGGAACATAAAAATGAAGCCAATCAAGGATTTACTAAGAAGTATGGAGTCAAGTTACTTGTTTATTACGAACTTCACCAAGACATTAGAGAAGCTATTAAAAGAGAAAAGTTAATTAAGAAGTGGAAGAGAGATTGGAAGTTAGATTTAATTGAAAAAGATAATTCTGAGTGGGTGGATTTAGCTGAGAGTTGGTAGTTGAAGAATGTTCTGGACACCGCATCAAGTGCGGTGTGACAGTTAAGAGTTTATCTTCCTGAATTGGAGTGGTAAGTGGGCAATTCTTAAAAGATTGTCTTGCCGTACTTGATACGGCAACCAGTCCAATCTAAAGCAGCGAGTTCTTGTAAAAAAAATAGGAGCGTCGATCTTGGATCGTCGCTCCTTTTGTTCACTTGAGGGTGGCGAGTGCCCAGTCCAAACACTCGATAGCGCCTGTTGTGAGCGGAGAGATCGCAACGTAATCAGAACGTTTTTTCAGTTCCTGGTGTGCATTGTAGACAGCGCACTGTACGATGGTAGGGGAGTTCAGGAAGTCGGACATGCTGTTTCCGACCATGACGATTTGACCGAAGTTCTCTTTGAGCGCACGCACAGCTTTGCGTTTGCTGGCTCGTGGTTCGTGGATGATACATATTCCGTAGTCGTCATTGACGTCTATGAGCGGATTTTTCCTTGTTGTCTGCTCGAACAGATGGGCTGCTAGGCCAGCCAGGCTTTTCAGTCTGGGCAGGTCAAAGGCAATTCCTCGAGGCCCAACCTTGTAAGCGTAGAAGGCCAGGCTGTGCTGCCTGAGACCGTGAAGGATGACCCAGGATTTTACAGTCTCCGGAGTCATGTTCTCCAGTGCCAGAAGGACTTCTTCCTTGTCACTGAGGGTGAAGATCGCGTCTGGATGCTCGGCCAGTCCTCGCTGGAGGAATTCTCCACGAATCTTGTTGAATACTCCCATGTGCCGGATGTCTTGCCAGATCGGGGTGAGATCATGAGGATTTGGAACGATGATGCTGCCAAGCTCTGCGACGATGGGTCCGTCGAGGCCCCATTCCCTGGCTCTCTCAGCCAATCGTATGACGGGGGCGTCAGAGTTAAGCCCAACTAACCACCCCTGTGCTTGGGCGCGTCGAACAGCTTCCGGAAAAGCTGTCGTGTTGAATAGGTTGTCAGTTCCGACGAGAGTTTCGTCGACATCGAAAAGGAACAAAGGTCTTTTATCCTCGGCCATCTTTAGCCTCCACCAGTTGAACAATAGGACATAAAAGATTAACATTTCCAATGGGCCATGTCAATTATTAATAAAAAAGATGTCGACTCTAATCGACATCTTTTTTTAGCATCCTTTTAACACAAAAACATTTTATTTTTCTTTGACGAACTTGGATAACATTTCAATATTTTATTCTTTTGATGATTCTTATAATACTTATGGTGATGTTCATTGACAACAAGGAGGTTGATTAATCCTTAATAAAAAACTATGTTGTGCGAAAAAAACTTTCAACAACAGGGGAAAACAATGCGAGTTATTTTGTGTCTTACTTTATTTCTTATTCTCAGTGCTTGTACTGTGCCAGTAAAGAAGATTTACTCTCAGCCACAGGAAGAAATTGATTTAATTGAAGAGGTTTTTGAGGAGGAGCTTGTCCCAATTCAAAAATCATTAGAACTGGTCGAGGTTAAAAATGAGAATTGGTCTTTTCAAGTTCCGGTAGGGTGGAGTCTTGAAGAAGAAAAGATTGCAACGGAGTTGCCGAGAGAAGCTCAGCGTCAAATGTTGATAAAAAGTACTGACAAGGAAATTGTTCTTGGCGGTCTTTTACCAGATGACTATTATCTGGATCAAGTTGCGCAAGAATTGAACGTAGAGAAGTACGCGGAATCTTTTATTGCCATTAATGTTTTGGTATATGAAGGAGCTGTTGATTTCTATGACATATCCTGGGATGAATTCTTTGCGGATTTCTATCCGGAGGTAAAGGAGTTCAATTCACGAGAGTTATTTGGTCAGTCAGATCTTAAGGCTGTTGTTGTAACAGCAACAGAGGGCGTTTGGCTTGGGGGGCAGAGAGTCTTTGTTCATGTGGAGGATCGTTTTTACGATCTTTCACTTCACTACAAAAATAGTGAAGTAAACGAGGCGGAAGAAGTCTTTCGTGACTTCATTTCGAACTTTCAGTTTTAGGAGGAAGTCATGAAATTGTTGCTTTGGTGGGCCTTTCTTTTTGTGCTGGTCGGATCGCTTCAGGCAGAAACAGTTTTACTACCAGATGTATTGTTCAAGTCTCAATCTCCTCCGGGGGATTGGTCGAACAATATGAATTGTGGCCCGACCGCAGCTCTTGTTCTCGGCGCGTATTACAAGCGCTTTGATCCAGAAACAGCAGACCTTGAAAGTCTACTGGACTGGCTTTACGCCGAAGGTTTGATCTATCCGCAGGCTTATGCTGAATATTATGACGGAAACGTTACAAATGTTTGGCATCTAGAACAGATTTTGGAGAACTTTTTTCAATTGGGAAAAGTTCAGAGAAAAAACAGCTTTGATTATGATTTCTTGCGTCAAGAGTTGGTAAAGGGGAATCCGGTCATTGTTGGAGTGAACATAAACATGAATGCTACTGCGTTTGGGCATTTCATGGTGGTGGTTGGGTTGTCTGATACGGAAGTGATTGTTCACGATCCTGGGAAGACGTATGGTGAGTATAATCACCACAGCCTGGATAAGTTTCAAGCTTCTTGGGCCACATCAAATTACGCCAGTCTAGTTATACAATCAAAAGGAGCTGTTTGGTATCCAGATGGGAGCCTCATTCAAGTGGTGGGTGACAACATGGTTTATTTGGTAAAGGATCAACTCCTTTATTGGATCAAGGACGAAGCCGTGTTTAATGCCCATCATTTTGACTGGCTCAAGATCATCCCTGTTCGCGCAGAAGTTCTTGACTGCATTTCTTACGGTGGGGAAATTAACCTAAGCCCGTATCGAGAACTTTACCAAGTTGGTGATACGTATTATCTTTACGAAAAACCAACTTTTATTGCTAGTACGTGTACGCTTTCACAGTTTACATCACTAGCAGCTCTCAATAGTTGGAAGTTGCCCTTGGTTGTGCAAGAGATAAGTTCTATCTCGGGATTGTATGGCAGTTGTATGCATGGAACAACGCAGTACTTTCGAGATGGAGCTTTGATCAAGCCAACTCAGGCAGCTTTTGGCTTTGGAGAGGGAGTGGTCTTTGTGGCTACAAACAATGGAGAGCTGCGACCTTTTGCTGATTGGGAAACTTTTCAGCTAATGGGGTATGATCAGTTAGAACTTTTTCATGTCAACGAAGCAGAGCTTCAGAGTGCAACGCGTTTTTTTGGAGAAGCAATTTCAAAAGAAGCTGCTTTGTTTTGTGAAGAAGCAACCTATGAGATACAAATCGTCACGCAGCCAGAGGCGGTTGATGATGATGGTGATGGCTTTAGCGAAGAGGCTGGTGATTGTGATGATCAGAATCCAATTATCTATCCTGGCGCTCCAGAAATTTGTGATGAGCTTGATAATGACTGCAATGGAGAAGAAGATGATGGTTTGATTGAGGCGTGTGTCACGTCTTGCGGTCTTGGGAGTCACTATTGTGAAGACGGTCATTGGAATGGCTGTGAAATCTATGAGTTCACTTTGGAGATCGAAGATGGAGTGGACAATGATTGTGATGGACTCATTGACGAGGGCTTTGTGATTCCAGAAGACACAAGTCCGCTCGACGCGGACAATGACAATGACGGCTATACGCCAAATCAAGGCGATTGCGATGATTGGTCGCCAGAAACAAATCCAGGACATCCGGAAATTTGTGATGCTCTTGATAATGACTGCAACTTTTTGATAGACGAGGGAGATGTTTGTTCGGAAGGTGAGTCAGTCACGTGTTCATTTTCTTGTCCGGCTGATATGAACGCGCATGTTTGGTTTGGGATTGCGAGTCACAAGTCAGGCCCGTCTTTGGATGTTACGATTCCTGTTTCAGAACTTTGCTTGCGAGGTGAGCCGTGGCTTGATTTTAATTGTGTGTGCAGACAACCAGAGTGGAGTTGTTTTGATTGGACGGTAGCAGAAGTTACTTGTGATCAAGTTCACGAGGTTAAGGCTGGTGTCGTGGATTTTGCAGGAGAAGGGGAAGTTTGGTTCCCTGATATATCTTGTCAGTAATAAAAAGGAGGAGGATCCAAGATCTTCCTCCTCTTTTGTTATTTCTTCTGACAAAACATTTTATTCGAGGCGGGGTCTGGGTTCATCCTTCGCCAAGGCTACGGATGACAGGTCTTTTAATAGAGCTTGTCCTTTGTAGCTTTATGCGTAGAAGGAAAGTTTTGCCTACTTTTGCTTCCAAAAGTGGGTCGGACGCCAACCTTTACAGGTGGCGCACGAAAAAGAGACGGGCGTAAAAAGGTAGTTGTCTTTTTAAAAAATAAAAAATAGGGCCAAAGCCCTATTTTATTGAAGATTATTTTTTTCTTGGAGTCACGTGAATGAAAGTTCTTAATTGTAACTTTCCAGTGAATCTTTTCATTTTTCGTTTTGTGAAGCTAACAATACCAACTGCAGTTGCAAATAAAGTATCATCTCCACCTTGCATTACATTTTCACCAGGGTAAACTTTATTACCACGTTGTCTAATCAAAATGTTCCCAGATTTTACTTCTTGACCAGCGTATTTTTTTACACCTAATCGTTTTGATTTTGAATCACGCCCCAGCCTAGTACTGCCGGCTGCTTTCTTATGTGCCATATTGCTTATAATTAATTTAGATAGGATCAGTAGTATTCTACAAAAAAATAACAATTATGTCAAGTGGATTGTGTTTTCACCGTAGGTATAGTAAAATTAAACAGGATATGAAAAAAATAGCCATTTTAAGCTTAATTATGCTGGTTTTCGCTGGTTGCACAGCCGAACCCGAGAATGTGGTTGAAAGTGTACCAAATTTGCCTCAGATAGGGGATTTGAGTATTTCTCACGAAGTCTTGGAGTTAGAGGCTCAATCAGAGGATATTGAGGTCCAAGAGGAGGAAAAAGTAGAAGAAGAACCTCTTTTGATTGAGACTAAACCACAGGAGGATGGCCTTGTAAATTGGCCAGTTCCTTTTGCTATGCAAGCTCCTTTTTCAAATTGGGATATGCCGTATCAGGAGATGTGCGAGGAAGCGGCTTTGACTTTAGCAAGTAAGTATTTTAATAATGAATCTATATCAAAGCAGATAATGGACGACGAGTTAACAAAGGTTAGAGAGTGGGAAGTTGAAAATTTAGGAGGTTTTACAGATTCAACAGTCGCGGAAATAAAACAAATGGGTGAGGCGGTTTTTAGTCTAGACATCGAGATTAGTGAAGATGTCTCAATTCAAAATATAAAAGATCAATTAGATTTGGGTTATTTAGTTCTAGCGCCAACTGCGGGCAGGGAACTACATAATCCTTTTTTTAAACAACCAGGGCCACTTTATCACATCTTGGTGATTCGTGGTTACAATAGTGAAAATTTTATTACAAATGATGTGGGGATTGGAAAAGGTGAGGCATATGAATACAAATATAATGTTCTCATCAATGCTGTGCGAGATCTGCCTGTGATTGGCGGAGAGATTTTTCGTCCCTATGATGAAGATATTTCGGAAAATATAAAAGAGGATGAAATGAAAACAGGCGAAAAAAGAATTTTAATAGTCAAAGGGTTAAAATAGTTTAAATATAAGACAAGAATTTATATAAGTTTACAAGATTCACAATTGAGAGTTCAACCGAACCCACGGAGGGGCAATATGGCAGGCAAGATGCGGCTGTTCGCTGGAAACTCACACCTAGCCTTTGCGCGAAAGCTCGCGCTAGAGTTAGGAGTACCTTTACACGAACCAGACGAGTCGGATTCCAAGGGGCCGATGATCAAGTGGTTTTCCAACGGCAACTGTCAGGTGAGTATTAATACGAATGTCCGCGACTCACACTGTTTCGTGGTTCAAACGCAAGCCTTCGGACGTGCGTTACTTCGTAAAGACGAGCAGGGGCGTGATGTCTTTGGTGTCAACCTGAGCGTTAGTGACATGATCATGGAGACGCTGCTTCTTTGCGACGCTCTTCGAGAGGCTGGCGCGCGAGTGACAGTCGTGATGCCGTACATGCCGTACATCAGGAGTGACAAGAAGGATCATGCGCGGAACTCCATTGGAGCACAGCTCCTCATGGATCTTCTTGCAGAAGCTGGCGCTTCGAGGCTTCTGATTATGGAGCCTCACTTTGACCAGATCCATGGATTCTCCAAACGCGGAATCTTGAAGGTCGAAACTCTGAACATGAAGCCAATCTTCGCAATGGAGATTCTTAGAAGATCAGGTCTGGAAGCGATCATGGTTGCTCCAGATATTGGCGAAGCCAAACACCTTGCTCCTTTTGCGAGGAATCTCGGCTTGGATGCTGCGATTATCAACAAGGATCGCCCTCGAGATGACGAAGAAGTCATTGCACAACAAATGATTGGCAACGTTCTTGGTCGTCACACTCAGATGATCGATGACGAAACCATGAGTTGCTCAACGCTACTCATGGCTGCTGATTTTTGTCAGGAGGAAGGCGCGCTGTCAATGGATGCAGCCATCGCTCATCCTGTTCTGAGCGTTCCCGAGGGAATTCAGAAGGTTCAGGCACATCCGCTTATCCGGGAATTGTTGGTGACGGATACGATTCCGATCGCTCCAAAGAACCAGATTCCCAAGCTACGTGTTGTTTCAGTGGTTCCGCACTTTGCCGAGGCGATGCGACGCATGGCTTCCACTGACGACGAAGATAACTCTGTCGACGCTTACAAGGTTAGCTTGTATGCAAAGATGGACGCACTTTTGGAGTCGCTTCGACCTCCTAAGTAAGCCCATCTGATTAAGACCCCGGATCGCCAAGCGATCTGGGGCCTTTTATTTGACAACATATAAAATATTGGTATAATATAACCAACTAAATTAGTAGGGTTTATGAACTTCTCAACCAAGACAGAATATGGCCTTCGGGCTATCTCAAAACTAGATAAGGCTGGTAAAAAACCAGTTTCTTTGGCTTTGATTGCAAAACAAGAATGCCTTTCTTTAGCTTATTTAGAAAGATTGTTTTCCCTTTTGAAAAAGGCTGACATTGTAAAGTCTGTACTTGGTGTGAAAGGTGGATATATCCTAACTAAACCAGCAACGAAATTTAATGCCTTGGAAGTAGTTGAAACACTAGACGGAAAATTGCTGCCCTATGCTTGTGTTGGTGATTCTAAGTGTTCTCACAAAAGCCAATGTAAAATTCATCCAGTTTGGGACAAACTTTATTTTGAAGTGCGTAAAACATTAAAAAACATCAAGTTAAATACAATAATGTAATATGAAGTATTCAAAGGTTTTAATGGATCATTTTTCAAATCCTCACAATCAAGGACAAATCGAAAATCCTGATGGTGTTGGTGAGGTTGGGAATATTAAATGCGGAGACATGATGAAAATTTATATCAAAGTTGATAAAAATGATGAAGGTAGTGAATATATCAAAGATATAAAATTTGAAACTTTAGGTTGCGCTGCTGCCATTGCAGCTTCATCTGTTTTGACAGATTTGGCCAAAGATAAAACGCTGGATGATGCGGCCGCGATTACTAAGGATGATATTGTGAAAGTTATGGTAGAAGTTCCACCGTTAAAATATCATTGTTCAATTTTAGCAGAAGAAGGATTAAAGAAAGCAATCAAAGAATATAAAAGTAAATAAGTCATAATATAAAGGGATAAAGTATGAAAAAAGATGTAGAAAAAGTGCTTAGTAATATTAGACCAGCTCTTCAAGCAGATGGAGGTGACATTTCTTTAGTTGATGTAACTGAAGATGGTGTTGTTAGCGTTGCTCTCAAGGGTGCATGTTCTCATTGCCCAATGTCAGAATTGACTTTGAAAAACTTTGTAGAGAAAACATTGGTTAAAGAAGTCCCCGGTGTAAAAGAGGTAATCCAAGTTTAGTATGAAACAAATATATTTTGATAATTCAGCTACTACGCAAGTAGATCCTCAGGTTTTGGAGGCCATGCTTCCATTTCTAAAAGAAGATTTTGGAAACCCAAGCTCAATCCATTCTTATGGACAAAATGCGATGGCAGCTGTTGATGAAGCTAGAGACAAAATAGCTAATCATTTGAATTGTAAGGCTCAGGAAGTTATTTTTACTTCTGGTGCAACAGAAAGTAACAATTTAGCCATTAAAGGTACGGTTAATAAGCTTTTGAAAGATAATAAGTCTATCCATATTATTACAACTAAGATTGAACATCCTTCAGTCTTGGAAGTTTATAAGTTTTTAGAAAAAAGAGACGATGTTGAGGTTAGTTATGTTAACGTTGATGCTGATGGCACAATCAAATTGGAGCAGTTAGAAGGTTTGATCAAAGAAAACACAGTTTTAATTTCTATTATGTATGCCAACAATGAAGTTGGATCGATTCAACCAATCGTTGAAGTGAAAAAACTAATTGTAGCTGCAAAAGACAAAAGAGGTGAGACTGGATTGCCACTTTTATTTCATGTAGATGCAGTTCAGGCGTTTAATTATTTAGCAGTTGATGTTGATGAACTTGGTGTAGATTTTCTATCATTTTCTGGACACAAGATTTATGGTCCAAAAGGAATTGGTGGTCTTTATATTCGTTCTGGCATTACAGTTGATGCTTTGATCCACGGTGGGCATCAAGAATACAATGTGCGCCCTGGAACTCACAATGTGCCAGGCATGGTTGGTTTAGGAAAAGCTGTTGAATTGGTAAGAGAACAGCAAAAAGAGAGTTTTGGGAAAATGAAAAAAATTAAAGAAAAGTTAAAAAAAGAAATTGGAAAGATTGATGACGTTAGATTTAATGGCCCTGATGAGGAAAATCAATTACCAAATATTGTAAATGTTAGTTTTTTGGGAGCTGAGGGTGAAAGCATTCTGATGATGTTTGATATTGAGGGCATTGCTATTTCAACTGGCTCAGCTTGTTCCTCTGGATCTCTAGAACCATCTCCAATCTTGACTGCAATGGGAGTAAAACCAGAGTGGTCACATGGTAGCTTGAGAATTTCCCTTGGCAAATTCAACTCTGAGTCAGAAGTAAATGTTTTTACTAAAGCGTTGGTAATTATCATAGACAAACTTCGTAAAATGGCTCCGTAACACATATATAAAAAAAAAGAGTCCCGTTTATTTCGGGGCTCTTTTTAGTTTTTATGTTTTGTTTGCATTGATATATTGGTTAATATGCCAAAGGCACCCATCGTCACTGCGAGCGCGGTTCCTCCATAGCTAATAAAGGGAAGGGGGATACCTGTCATTGGCAAGAGTCCAATCATTGAAGAGATGTTAAAGAAAGCTTGAAAGGTTATCCAACTAATTATTCCAATGGCTACAAGTCGACCAAATTGATCAATTGAATCCTTGGCAACGTTTAGGCCTCTATACATAATTACGACAAAAAGGCCGATGGCAAGGATGCAAAGAATAAAACCTAGCTCTTCTGCCATGATTGCAAAAATAGAGTCGCCAGTTGCTTCTGGCAAGTACTGAAATTTTTGTCTGGAATGTCCAAAGCCTCGGCCAAAGAGTCCGCCCGAGCCGACGGCTAGAAAGGCTTGATTGATATGATAGCCAATTCCTTGGGGATCAAGTTCAGGGTGAAGAAAAGTTGTTAATCTGGCTGCTCGATATGGAGATTTTAAAATCAAAAGATAGATAAAACTCATACCTGCCAGAATTATGGCAGATACATGTTTGATTTTTGCGCCCGACGCAAAAAAAACTGTCATCGCAATGAAAATAATAATTGATAAAGTCCCCATATCTGGTTGTAATAACATGAGAACTGAAATTACACCCATTACAAAGAGAAAGGGAAGGAAACTGGTATATAAATCTTTAACTCCATGCGCGCCACGCTTTTCTAGCCATGTTGCCAAATACAAAAGAAAGGTCAGCTTCACTAATTCGGCAGGCTGGAAAGAGAATCCGGCTATGTTGATCCAACTTTTTGCAGTGCCATACTCAGAACCTAGACCGGGAATAAAAACAACAATCAGCAAGGCTATAGAGGTTAGTAGTAAAGCTAAAGTGAACTTTTTCCAAACTTGATAGTTTATATTGGCTAGTAAAAAAAATAGGATAATTCCAGGAATTAAACCATTGGTGACTTGATGCTTTATAAAGTAGTAGCTGTCACCAAAATTTTGGAAACCCACAGCAGATCCGGCTGAAGACAAAATAAAAAGCCCGAGAAGTAAAAGGATCCCGAAGCTTGAAATTAAAATATAATCAGGTTTGTGAAAATTACTGTTTTTGAAAATGTTAAACATTAGTTTAATCGTTTAACGATTTTTTTGAATTGATTTCCTCTATCAAATTCATTAATAAACATTCCAAAGCTAGCGCAACCGGGGGAGAGTAAGACCGTGTCTCCATCCAAACTCATTGCATAAGCATGTTTGATGGCTTCTTCGAAATTATCATAACGGCCTGAAATTAATTCTTGGCCATCATTATCAATGATGAGCTTTTCTAATTCATCAGTAGCACTTCCTTCTAAGAGGATTACTGATTTGGCCCTTTTTACAATTTCTTTTGCAAAAGGCTTTAGGTTGAGTTTCTTTGTAGCGCCACCAGCAATTAGTACGATTGGGGTGTCAATTGCCTGTAAGGCTTTTACTCCAGAAATAGGGGTGGTGCTAGTAGTATCGTTAATAAACGTAATATTATTTTGTTTTTGGACAAATTCAAGTCTGTGTTCCAATCCTGGAAATTCAGTTAACGTTTTTTTCATATCGTCCTTTGTGAATCCAAGGATTTCTCCTAGAGCTAAAGCGGCGGCCACATTTTCACGATTATGTTTTCCAAGTAGCTTTAACTCCCATGATCGTGGGACGTCTTTGCCCGAAAACCAAGTAAGAGTTGATTTGATTTCGTTTTCTAAATCTTTTGTATATTTATTATTTGCATTTATAAGGCAATGGTCTTTTTTCTTTTGGTATTGAAAAATAAATTTCTTGTCAGCCACATACTCTTTCATCGTTTTGTAAGAATTCATGTGGTCTGGATAGACATTGGTGAAGATTGATAGTTGGGGGCTGATTTTCTTTTCTCCAAAGCCTTGAAGCTGCCAACTAGACAGTTCTAAAACAACTAAATCGTTTTTTTTGACTTTGCTTATCAATGGAAGAGTTGCTTCTCCCTGAAGATTGCCAGAGACGTAAACAGTACCTTTTTTGTAAAGGCTTTGTAACATTTTGCCAATTAAAGTTGTGGTTGTACTTTTTCCTCTAGTTCCAGTTATCCCAATAATAGGGCAGGGGCAGTACTCTGCGAAAAGTGATTCATCCATGTCGACCTGCTTCTTGTGTTTCTTTGCAAGTTTTAAGTATTTTGAGTTTTGAGGAATTCCAGCGTTGCGAATAATTAAGTCAGCATTTAAAATATCACTTTCTTCGTGCTTTCCTAGCGTGTATGAAACGTTTTGAAATGTTTCCAGTTTCTTTATTGATTCTGCTAACTCAGTTTTTGTTTTGAGATCAGTCACTGTGACATCTGCTCCCTGTTCTGCAAAAAAAATCGCGTCTTTTACTCCGCGCCCAAGTAAACCAAGTCCCAAAATAAGGACTTTTTTGTTTTTGAACTTAGGGAATTTTTTTTGCGTTTTGTTCATATGTATTTAGTACCAACCTTTGTCTAGTAAAAAGATGATTACTCCGGCAACAGCTGTGACTCCAGAGATTAGCCAAGCACGCATTACAATCTTTGGTTCAGACCAACCAATAGCCTCAAAATGGTGATGGATAGGAGTAGATCTGAATATTTTCTTTCCACGAAACTTTTTCGAAGTCAGCTGAACAATAACGGATAGAGTTTCCATTAAAAAGATTAGGCCAATAATAGGTAAGAGTAGTGCTGTGTTCGTTAACATGGCAATTATACCAATGGTAATTCCAAGGCTCATAGAGCCAGTGTCCCCCATGAAAAATCTTGCAGGTGGAATGTTGAACCAAAGGAAGGCTAGAAGGGCACCAATTATAACTCCACAGAAAGCTGCTAATTCAAATCTTCCTTGGGCAAAGGTAATTGCTCCTAAAGCGGCAAAAGTTGAGAGCATCGAACCTCCAGCGAGGCCATCCAGTCCATCAGTTTCATTTACAGAGAAGGCCGTAGCCACAAGAATGAATATAAAGATAGGAATGTACCACCAACCAACTAGATAACTTCCTACAAACGGTATATGCAAAACATCCCAATCAAGTTTGAAATAAAACCAAAAGGCTCCAACCGCTGCAATCATTGTGTATAGACTTAGTCGGAAAACAACGCTAAGTCCGCCACCTTTTGGGCCGATCTTTCGGACACCAAGATAATCATCAACCAGACCAACAATAGCAGCCAAGACAAATACTCCCAATGGCAAAAGAGTTTCTTCTCTAGTCAAGAAATTTAGATTACCTAGAAATGTATCTGGGAAAAAATAAGATATAATATAAAAAAGTAAGGTTACAAACATGACAGTCGCCCAAATCAGAATTCCTCCCATTGTTGGGGTGCCTGCTTTTTTCTTGTGAAGCGCGGCAAAAACCGGGGCGCTCTTTGCATCTCTAATTTGTTTTCCAAATTTATATTTGTACAAAAAATGAGTTAATACAGGGGTACCAAAAAAAGCAATTAGAAATGAGATGATTGACAAGAGTCCAATTTTGAAAATAAGCGCCGTTTCCATAAAGATAATTAAATATTAATTAGAACTACTAGAATAGTAGAGATCAAAAGAAGCACTTGAACAACTGCTGAAACTGTAACTAGAAAATAACTTAGGATTTCCTTTCGACTATAGATAGTTAGTGCTAAAATGGTATTAATGATCAGAAAGAGTAATCCAAGTCCGGGTATCATGAACGTCTTTGTCCACTTTCCAAAATTATCAACTCCAAGATAAATATTATAGTGAAGTGGAATAAAGGACTGTTCTTCTGGCAGATTAATAACAAGTGGTCTTAGTCGCAAATATATAACTAACCAAATAATAATATTGAGAACAACAGCTGTGGCTGTGGCAATCAGAATAATTTTATTCTTTCTCGCAGGTGTTCCGCGAAGTTTGTCTATGAATTTGTAGAAATGGACCAACATATTTACAATTTTACTATTCCAGTATAGCACTAAATTTACAAAAATTAAAGAGGTTTGGGCTTGAAATTATTTGGAAAAATTGTTATAGTATTTTTACCAAATTTAGCATAAATATGAAGACATATCACTTGATCACATTTGGGTGCCAAATGAATAAATCCGATTCTGAAAGAATGAGGGCTGTTTTTGAACAGATAAAGTATTCAGAGGTGGACACTGTAGAAAAAGCAGATGTGGTTGTAATTAACGCCTGCTCTGTTCGTCAGCCAGCGATCAATCGTATTTGGAGCTTTGCGAAAAGTTATCAGAAGATAAAAAAGAAAAGGGAATTGACTACTATTCTAACGGGGTGTCTCTTGGACAAAGATAGAAAGAAATTTGTTGATTTGTATGATTTTGTTTTTAATATTAATAGGTTGGATCAATTAAAAAAGTATTTAGCTCCTGATTCTGACGTGCTCGATAAAAATTATTTTGATATTAGGCCAAAGCATAAAACGTCTTCGCATGCTTACTTGCCGATTATGACTGGTTGTAATAACTTTTGTAGTTATTGTGTAGTTCCTTATGTCCGTGGCCGTGAGATTAGTCGCTCAGTGAAAAGCGTAATAACTGAAGCTAAAGAATTGGTAAAGAGTGGTTGTAAAGAAATACATTTGCTTGGGCAGAATGTTAATTCGTATATGCCTGAAGATAATGACAGTTATTCAAAAGAAAATCCCTTTACTCATAATTTTGCAAAGTTGCTTTGGGAATTAAATCAGATAAAGGAGCTTCCTAGAATTCATTTTACCTCTGCTCATCCAAAAGATATGGCTGATGAAGTGATTGAATCTCTAGCTTTGCCAAAGCAAGTTAATTATTTGCATCTAGCTTTGCAATCTGGTGACAATGATATGTTAAAATCCATGAATCGAAAATATACAGTAGAGGATTATTATCAGATTGTAGAAAAGCTTAGAAAGGTTAGACCAGGGATTGCCCTTGGCACAGATCTAATTATTGGTTTTCCAGGAGAGACAGAAGAACAATTTCAAAATACTTTGGATTTTTATAAAAAAGTTAGATTTGATATTTCTTTTCATGCCATGTATTCAGAGAGAAAGGGGACTGCTTCGGCAGAGATGGAGGACGATGTTCCTTATGAAGTAAAGAAAAGGCGTTGGAATGAGTTGCAAGAAGTTGTAAAGAAAATTACATTAGAAGACAATCAGAGATTCAAGGACAAGGAAGTTGAGGTCCTGGTGGATCAGGAGGGCGAAGGTTGGGTAGAAGGAAATAGTAGTGAAATGAAACGTGTTCGGATATTTAATAAGGACTATAAAATCGGTGATCTCGTAAATGTGACAGTCGACGAGCCACAAATGTGGATACTGGTTTCCAAATAAAAAACATTCCTTGATAGAGGGGTGTTTTTTGTATTGACAAAAGTTCAGTATTGTTATAATGTGTAGTGTTGTTTGAGAGTAACGTAAATCAGAGTTTTGGAGGACTAGGTGAAGTATTTCACAAGAACGAAAGATCTGGGATTCATGGCGGCGGTGATTGCAGTCCTGGCTGGGCTGTGCACTCTCGTGCATGTCGAAAACCAGGCAGATACCATGCTCTTTGGTACCTGGATCCCACTTGCCGTGTTCGGGTTCGTGGGCTACTTTCTTATCGCTGGAACGGCCTGGATCATCGGTCGAGGCGGATTGACCTGCGGGAAGTACATTCTTCTCGGGACCATCAATCACCTGGCAGTGGCCTTTGCTGCTCTGTTCACGATCTATCTCGTCTGGGAAACCTTCCAGAAAGGCGTCTTTTGTCCTGGTCACTGGGTTGTCTGGGGCATGAACGTCTATCTTGGCGGACGTCTCATTAAGCATCTTTTGTCTGACTCGGACCAAGAGTCCTGATCATCAACGCCCCTCGAGCCAAGCTCGGTGGGTGTTTTTTTATTTGTCCTGAGTTTATCGAAGGATTGACAGAATCATACCAAAAAGGTAAATTGTAGTGTCGCTTTGCGGCGTGATAAACCACTTCAGGTTGTTTCGTGAAACATCAAGGAGCGTTCATTCCACAGTTACTCGAAAGCGGAGAGCCGCTACTCGACGTTCTTCCCTATTCTCATTTCAAGGATCTTGGTAAGGACTCAAGTGTTGCCTCGAAAAAAATCCTTGAACTGGCAACCTTTGCGCAAGCCCAGAAAGTTCTTATTGGGAGGAACATAGGGCGAGGAATTCTGGTGATCGAAGATCCAATAATTCAAAGCCTTGGCATGAAAAGTCGACGTTCAGACTTGCTTGAGGCGTTGAAGGTCCTGGCAGAGAGAATCCTGAATACCTTGCCTGGCAACTGGCGGGTCGATGCTCAGGATCGTCAGGAGAATGGCGGCATGATGGCTATCTATCTGTTCAGAGGGGATAAGTCATGACTAGCGATACGATCGTAGCTAGTCTCTTAGCGAACGGACTCCCGCTTCAGATCGCTATCCCTTCTCAGAGCGGCTTGTCATCAGACGAGTTGCAGGGTTACTTGGTCGAGGCTGTGAACTTTGTCCAGGCTCAGACTACGTTCCTAGACATGCATGGGAACGTTGCTGGTCGGACAGGTGTGGCCGAGATTACGTCTTCAAAGGTCCTGCATAGCAGAGACGTCTGGTTCACTTATGTTGACGAGATTCGCGCTCGAGTCGAGGCTTTCCTAAAAGGTCTTTCTACGACTCGGGGGACAGTCCTTCTTTGCGCGGTGAGGCCAATTGATGAGACGGACTGGAGTTTCAAGATCAAAATTTGGAACACGATGCGTACATAAAGTTCCGGATATTCAAAACAGGCGCTTGGATCAAATCCAGCGCCTGCTTTTTATTTTTGGAGATTAAATTTCTAAACAAGTTTTTTCTAAAGCCTTAAACAATTTCTTTTTTGTAAACTTTCTATAAGTAGTTGGACTAGAAGTAACAAAGAGTCCCATTAATTCGTTAACACCAATTCCACCATCTGGGAATTCTGAAACAACTTCATGTTGTGGGTGTCTTGGGAAGAGATATACTTTGCCTTTCATGTTCACCATGTCAAAAGGAATCTCATGTTTTTGTAGAATATTAATTGCTTTCCAAATAACATCTTCACTTTCTTTTAAACTGTAGACAAAAGCGTCGGCTGGATAATCTGTGAGTTTATTTAAAATGACTTTTGCATTTTGCATTGCAAACTTTCTAGTATGAAAGAATGAGTGTAGGTGAAAGTGGTTTACAGTCGCGCCTGCGTGCAGAGATTGATAAACGTGAACCAATCCTGTAGATTTTTTGAACAAAGAAATTAAATCTTTTACAAGTACTGGAGTTAGTTTTTGTGGGAGGTGGGGAAGGGTAGATTTTTTTGCCTTTGTCGCTGGTAGAATCATGAAATGACCGGCTGCTTCAAAAGGAAAGGCATTATAGTAGAAATTCCAATTGTATTTTGCTTCTGAACTTTTTGCTAGGACAATACGGGTTGCTAAACTAAGTTTGTTTTTTGGATTTTTGCAGTAAAATTTACATCTAGCCGGTAATGGTGAAATATTTGGTTGTCGGCCTATTTTTGGTCTGTCTCCGCCTGGCCGAAGAGCTCGGAATTCATTGAGTTGGATAACAAAGTCAGTACCAGCGATCTTTTTTTCTTTTACTTCTGCTTTGATTGGTTTATCTAGGGTAGTATTGTAAGCAAAATAGCTGGGTTTGTTTTTGATCATCTTGACTCCGAACTGGAAGGTCCCATTGTTCTTTGTTTTAACTGTGCTAATAATTTTTTCTGCTTTGACCGCCTTTGTCCATGCATTCTTTAATGAAGTTCGAAGTTTTGTATTTGCCATGATTTTTATTTTTATTTAAAAAAATGTGATAGTAAGCTACTAACATTCTATCACATTTCTGAAGATTTTTTAATTTTATTGTGGAGAAGTTTTTATAAAAGGTGGATTCCAAACTTTTTTAGCTCTTGAGCAAGAGAAAATAGGGGGAGGCCAACGGCGCTAAAGAAATCTCCTTCGATTTTTCTAATTATCATGGAGCCAATGCCTTGAATAGCAAATGCGCCAGCCTTATCAAGAGGTTCTTTTGTTTTGATGTAATTATCTATTTCTTTTGGTGTAAGTTTTTTGATGTAAGCATTTGTTTTAACTGACTTTGAAATTGTTTTGTTTGACTCTGTATCTATTATTGTGAAGCCGGTAAGGATAACCAACTTTTCTCCACTTATTTTTGTTAGCATTCTTTTTGCGTCACTTTTTGATGTGGGTTTACCCATCAACTTGTTGTTATGGATGACAAAAGTGTCAGCTCCAATAATTATATGCTTGAAATATTTTTTTGCTAGAGCTTGGGCTTTGCCTTTTGATAAAAGTTTCGCCAGTTCAGTTGGTTTCATTTTTAGAGTCATGTCTTCTTCGTAGTCACTGGCCACGACTTGGAATTTAACACCAATTAAAGACAGAATTTCTTTTCGACGTGGTGAAGTTGAGGCTAGGATTATTTTTTTCATATAATATTTGGGCTAAAAGCTAAAAAGCACTTTGCCTATAATTTCTTTTTCTTCTACAAGTCCAATTATTGTTTTTTGATTGTCTCCTTTTTGGAAAACAAATCCTTTTTTTACGAGAGCCATCAAATTCTCATTGTTGACTTTAGGGAAAAGAGGTTCTTTGCCATTTATTTTGACTATTTCATTTTCTATAGAAACAGCATCTCCTTCAATTGCAATTATTCTGTGTATCCATGGACCTAAGTCAAAATAATCTTCAATTGGCTCGAATAATACAATATCATTTTTCTTTGGTTCTGAAAAGAGGTAGTGAAGTTTGTTGACTACAATGTACTCTCCTTTGTTTATAGTCGGAGTCATTGAGTCTGAGGCAATATTATATACAGGGAAAAATAATTTAATAAAAATAATTATAAGAAGAAATATCCCAACTGGATAGTAAATATTTTTAAGTAATTTTTTATTGGTCATGCTTTTCTGTTTTTTGTTTGATTTTTGTTCTTTTTATTCCTTTTAGACCTAAAAATAGTAGAATTAAAATAAGTATCTTTAAAAAATAGTGACCTTGCAGATCAATGAAATCATGAGTCATGGGGGTTATTTTGCCAACGAGTAGGTGTGTGAGAATGCCAAGTGGTAGTGCCAAGTAGATCCAGTTTAATTTTGGAATACGGATGCCTATTTTGAGGAAGATCTTTGATAGCCCTGGAGCCAGCAAATAAATTACTAAGAAAGTAGCTATCAGGTCAAAAATTGCATATCCAAGGAATCTAAATTGTCTAAGAAATTCTAGTGGAACCATATAGGCACATTTGATTAATATTTGCTGTTTATAGTAACTTGTGGTATGTTTTTTATACATTAATAGTATAGCAAGACAGCTAAATTAAGCAATTTTGCATAAATATAATTGAATATGAAGAAAATAGTTGTTGTCCAAGGGCCTACGGCCAGTGGAAAATCTGATATAGCCTTGGAGCTTGCGAAAGACTTTGGTGGGTATTTGATTTCAGCAGATTCTAGAATGGTTTATAGAGGCATGGATATTGGGACAAACAAAGACAAGGGTAATTGGAAGGATGGAAAGTATTTTGTTAATGGTATAGAGGAGTATATGGTTGATGTGGCAAATCCAGATGAGAGATTTTCGGTTGATGATTGGGTAAAGAGGGTAGAGAAGCTTATTGAAAATGATGATAGATTGCCAATTATCGTTGGTGGTACAAATTTATATCTAGATGCTTTGATTTATAACTACAAATTACCAGCGGTTAATCAAGAAGGGTTAAGAGAAGAATTAGAAAAGCAAGCAGAGGAAACAGGCTTACCAAGTATAATTGAAAGAATTAAAGAGATTGATCCAGAGATAGAAGAAAAGATTGATGTATATAACCCTCGACGAGTTATTAGAGCGGCTGAAGTTTGTTTGCAAACAAAGAAGCCATTAGAAAAAGAAAAAGGGGAATTACAATATGAGGTTCTACAAATTGGCATTACAAAAGATAGGGAAGAGCTTTATACCAAAATTAACAAAAGAGTTGTAGCCATGGAAAAGGAAGGGTTGGTAGAGGAGGTCAGAGAATTAAAACAAAAATATGGTTGTGATTTGCCGGCCATGACAGGTATTGGATATAGGCAGATTTGTCAGTATTTAAAGAAAGAAGTTACTCTAAAAGAAGCCATGGGTATGGTAAAGAGAGATACTAGAAGATATGCCAAGAGACAGTTAACTTGGTACAAGAAAGCTGAATCAATTAAATGGATAAAAGATTACGAAGAGGCTAAAGTGGAAGTACAGACTTTTATCTAAAAATCTACAATAATTATCTCGAAGAATTTGTCTAATTTTAGGCAAATTCTTTTGTTTTAGGTTGACTTTTGTATAAAAATATGCTATAGTTAAAATGTTATAAGGATCCAAACAACTGAACTGAATACAAGGGGGTACGTCATGCGTACAACGAACTTGAGCCTGATCCTAGTGGCGCTGGTGGCGATGCTGAGCAGCTTGGCTGGCTGCGATATCATCATCATTAACGAAGACCCATGCTACGACAGCCGCGACTGCGCGTACGACGAGTATTGCTCGCACGACGGTTACTGCACGTACGATGATCGTTATGACAGCGGTGGTTCGTCGTACGGAGGATCGTACTATTACGACGACGGCTGTAGTGACGACTGGGACTGCGATCTGGACAGCCACTGTGCCACCAACGGCAAGTGCGTCCTGACCAAGTGTTTCAGCGATGGTAACTGCGAGCGCGGTGCCTACTGCGCTAACGACGGATATTGCTTCGTGGAGTAGCCACCACGACGCAGAATCCAAAACCCCGGACTTCTCATAGGAGACCGGGGTTTTGCTTTGTGAAATTATTTTGTAAGAGCTTCTTTTAGAAGTTTTTCTGTTGCATTTGGATCAGCTTTTCCTTTTGTCTCTCTCATGACGACGCCAAGTAGATATTTGATAATAGCTTCTTTTCCTTGTTTGTATTGTTCTACTTGTTCGGGGTTTTCTTCAATTACTTTTTTTATGATGTCCCCAAGTTCTGATTCACCACTCATTTGGCTAAGGTCCTTGTCTTCCATTACATGTGAAGGGTCAGCTCCAGTTTCAATCATTTCTTTCAGGATTACTTGCGCGGCCGCACTATTAATTTTACTTTGATAAACTAAAGTTATAAACTCGGCAAAATTTTCAGCTGTAACTTTGTTGTTGGCTAAGTTCATTTTTTTTTCGGCCAAGCTTGGCAAGAAATTGTTAACTAACCAGTTGGCTACAAGTTTCACTAGCTTCTTTTTGTTCTTTTCCCATATTTCTTCCTCAGTGCCAGAAGTCTCTGGTAGGTTTTGTAGCCAGTCTCTTAATTCAGAAATAACTTGTTCTGTATAATTGGCAAGTTTTTTTGTTTCAGTTAATATCTTGGCATCCTCACCCGTGAAGTCATACATCTCCATGAATCTTCTTCTCTTGGCTTGAGGTAGTTCGGGCAAAAGAGCTTCAATCGCTGCAATGTCAGCATCTTTGAAAGTTAAAGGTGGCAAGTCGGGCTCTGGAAAGTATCGATAATCACTTTCTCCTTCTTTGACTCTTTGTGAAATAGTTTCTTGTTTGTTTTCATCCCAGCCTCGAGTTTCTTCTTTTTCAGGCGGTAGTCCAGCTTTCCATAGAACAGTTTGTCTATCAATTTCAAAAGCAAGGGCTCTCTCTATAGATCTAAAAGAGTTAATGTTTTTGATTTCACTTTTTGGATAGAGGTTAATATCTCCAGCTGGTCGAAGTGAAATATTGGCATCACATCGGAGCTGTCCATTTTCCATGTTGGCACTAGAAATTCCTAAGTGTCTCATTATCAATTGAATTTCCTGAGCAAAAGTCTTTGCTTCTTGTGGACTAGACAAATGAGGCGCAGTCACAAGTTCAACCAGCGGTGTTCCGCCACGATTATAATCAATTAAGCTGCTGTTTTTTTGATGAGTAGACTTAGCAGAGTCCTCCTCCATGTGGAGTCGGATGATTTTAATTTTCTTTAATTGTTTTGCATCATCGAGTCTGCCAGACAAACCATCTCGTGCCTGGAAGTTAATAATCAAGTATCCATGCTCCGCAATTGGTTTGTCGTACTGTGAAATTTGATAACCCTTTGGAAGATCTGGATAAAAATAATGTTTCCGATCAAATTTTGTAAATTTAGAAATTGTACAATTCAAAGCTCGTCCAGCTTTTATCGCCATCTTTACTGCTTCTTCATTGATAGTAGGTAAGACCCCTGGATGTCCTAGACAGATGGGACAAATATTTTTATTGGGTTCTTTTGATTCTGTTTCATTAGAACACGCACAAAACATTTTTGTTTTTGTTTTGAGTTGAACGTGAAATTCTAGCCCAATAATTACTTCTAATTTCATAGTATTAATTTATATTGTTTCGCTAATATTTTATCACAAAACCATGGAAAAATAAAGTCAGGAAAATAAAAAACAAGCATCTTGTTTGAGCTTGTTTTTATTTACTAAATTGGTTTTTGTAGGTGTTTTTACAATGTCTACACAAAGCTAAGTATTGAGTATCACCAACGAGAACCTTTCCATCCAGTTGTTCGCGGGCTCTAGAGTCTAGCCAGCTCTTGCTCGCGTTTTGACTACCGCATTCCACGCAAACAGCTAATTCCTTTGTTATAAACTCGGCTTCAACCATAAGAGCTGGAATGGGGCCAAAACCATTGTCGTCAAAAGTTTGATCAAGACCAACAACGATAACTCGTAGCCGAAAAGTTTCTGCTAGCTCTTTGCAAACGTTGACTAGTGCAAGATCACAAAAATGAGCTTCTTCAATAACAATCGTAGTGGGCGGGGAGTCTAGTTGTCTAATAAAGGTTAGAATTTGGCTTGGATTATTTTTATCAAATTCAGTTGCTTCAAATATTTTACCAGTTCGGCTAACCATCTTGCCCTGAGTATCAACTGTTTCGCCTGTTTCAGAAAGTGTAACTTCTCGTTTTGCTTCTCGTGGTACAAAGATGTGTGGTCGTCGATTCTTGGCTAGTAACTCTTTTGTTACACGTTTACCTCCCTCTGTACTTTTACCAGAAAACATACAACCACAAATGACTTCGATCCAGCCATCTTGGGTTAGGTTTGTTTGGTGGGGAAGTGTATTTATCATATTAAAAGAGTTTTATGGTTTCTTGCCAGACAAGTTTGTGGATTTCCTCTCTTAGTAGAATCTGATTATCTTTTGTACATTCTATTAATGTGAATCCAGGATATTTGGCAATTTCTAAATATGTTTTGTCAGCCAATTTTAAGTGATCCAAGTTTTCTTCGTGGATGTCTTTTGTTTTACCAGCCCAATCTTCTCTTCCACGATCTTTGGCTAGCTGCTGACAGATTTCTGGGGCAACGTGAAGTATTATATTTAAATCTGGTTTTGGAATTTTGAATAAATTGTATTCAAGGTTGTAGAGCCAGTCAAAAAATTCTTTTCTCTCGTCTTCATTTTCTAGCTTTGATCCTTGATGCCCCATGTTGGCGGAAACATATCTATTACTGATAACTGTTTTTCCTTCATTTAGCCATTTTCTAATTTTGAAGCTTGCATCATAGCGATCAACCGCATAAAGAATAGAAGCGATCTTTGGGCCCACCTCTTCGGCTGTTCCATACTTGCCACTTAAATATTCTTCAACCAATCCAGCAGATTTTGTATTGTATTGTGGAAAATCGGCAATCTCAACTTGTCTACCTTCTGCTTTTAATTTTTCAATTAACAAATTAAACTGGGTGGTTTTGCCTGAACCATCTGTGCCGTCAATTACAATGAATTTCCCAATTGAGGTTTCCATAGATTTTAATTATTAATCAAGGCTTTTATAAAAGGCTCGTGTTTTGTTATCTCGTTAAATATCTTTGTTTTCAAGGAGTTGTTTATTTGTTTCAGCTTTTCAATACTTTGCAAATCAAGGGCGATTACAGCCTGTTGGTTAAAAGTTTCCGGGAGAATATAGGGGTTTGGTGTTTGCTCGAAGTGAGACTTTATTTTTTCCATCAGAGACAAGTATGGTTGATGATGTTCTGTGTTCAAAATCGATTCTGGCGTGGAGTATCCAAGAAAGTGTCCTGGTTTTTGAAAAACCAACTTAATATTTCTAATTAAACTTAGTGGTTTTAATTCATGAAATGGGCAAATTATTTTAAGAGTACAGAATGTGTGATTGTAAATAATCCTTGGTAGTTTCTGAAGAGGGGAGCGTTGAAAAATTTGTTCTATGAAGTTTTCTTTTTGCTCCATTGTCATTAGCTCGATTTTTTCTGATATTTTTTCAACTTCATCATGATTGGCTTGGTAAAGATGATAGAAAATAATTTTGTTTTCTATTGATCTGTCTATGTCGAGCAGGGAAACTTGGGTTGGGTTGTAATTAATATTTGTTTGATTGTTTGTGATGTTTTGAGGTTTTGGATGAGAGAGTTCTGTGTTGGTTCTCTCGCCCAAGCTTTTGGCCAAGTCCTGAAGCTCCTTGAGTGGGTGTTGTGAAAGTTTGTTGATCATGAGTTCGAGATAATCTCTTGGGATTGTAAATTCTACGACCTGCATGTTTGCAAATGGAAGAATCTCTTCTGTTTCGGAAGCCTTGGCTAGTCTCCTTAGCTCGTCTGTGATTTCAAAGTATTCTCGTCTGTTTTCAAAAGTGTCATGAAAGTATAGGGTGTTATTTGGTGTCCGTTGATGGTTGCTAATAGAACAAATAGTTGAAAGATTCAAAAAAGCTAACTGCGAAAGGGCATCAGCTTTTATAAAAAGAGAATTTGGTTTTTGCTCTATGACTTGAGTTTTAACCATATTAACTTTTGAGTTCTTGGACAAGTTTTTCCAATTCTTTGTTTAAATCTTCTTTGTTTCCATTATTTTTGATTTGTCTATCAGCCTGAGCGACAACTTCTGGAATAGTTAATTCGGTTTCACCTAGTTGGTCTTTTAGAAATTCTTCAAAAGTTTTATTTTTATCATCTGAATTTTCAGCTCTTTCGATAATTCGGTTGTATCTAAGCTTTTCATCTGTGTAAATGTGAATTAAGTGAAAGTTGTCTAATTCTTTTAAGTAAACAATATCAGCTGGGCGTCTGATACCATCAACGCAAATAATTTCTGTGTCATCTTGTTTGACATCGTTGGCAATGACTTTGGCAAAGAGATCTTCTTCGAATATCTGTCGTAGATTTGTTGAAAGTTGTTGCATGTTTTTTCTAGACTGTGGCAAGTGAAGTCTATCTAGAATGTCTCTCATGATTGTTGAGAATCTGTAGGAGCCTGCTTTGTGATTTTCTATCAAGTAGTCACAGGCAGTTCCTTTGCCGCTGGCAATTTCACCAACAAATCCAATTATAATTTTTTTCATAGTTTTAAATTTCCCAAATGGTGTCTTCCCGGATGACTTGGCCTCCAACTTTTAATTTTTCAGCTACATCCTTCATTAATTTTAATCTTTTTTCTCTGTTGAAAATAAGGTGTGAGTTTTCTAATAAATATACTTTTTTTATGCCGTGTTTTATCATGTGATTCCAGCAGGGTTCACAACACCACCAATGCCCAAAAAGATAAATGTCGGCTTCTTCTGGATCTTCATTATTTTCAAGTGTATTATTGATTGAGCTAACTTCAGCGTGCCCGTCTTGTTGGCAAATATCTTTGCAATAATGATAGCCTTCGCCAGTCGGGCAGTTGTTCTCGACTCTTGGACAAAGCGGTTGCCAGATTCCTTTGTTGGCTCCGACACCAATGATTTTTTCGTTCTTAACGATTACGGCTCCAGTAGGCCACCAGCTACAACCTGATAATGTATCAGTGATTTCTTTTGCTTCTTTCATCCACTTGTTTTCTAATGGAACGAAAAGAATTTCTCGCCCGTCAGGCAAATAGGGGAAGATTGGTTTGTCTGTTCTGGCCGGAGTAACCATATTATTCTTTTACTTCAAGTTTGAATTGTTCCTTTAAGCCATCCATGTCACCGGCTTTGATTAAATCAACTTCTTCGCCAGCGTCAACCTTGGCTTCTAGTCCGTAGGGAGTTGAGCCTTCATATTTGGTCTCTTGGTTGCCATGCATATTTGCCTCAGTTTCACCCAGTTCGCTAGACAGTTCAAAGAGTTGTAACTGACAAATTCTTTCTCCAGGATAAATTTTAATAATGTGATTGCTGTTATTTACAACTGGGATTGTAAGTTGACCAGAATATCTGCAATCTACTAGTCCAGTGTTAATTTGTAAGCCTCTTCGTAGGGCGGAACTTCTTGGGAATAAATTTCCAGCAATTCGTCCGCTGTTCAAAGTGATTTTTTCTAAAGTTGAAATAATAATTGATTCTTTTGGTAGAATTTCAAAAAATTGTCCAGGCTTTAGTTTTATCAATTTGAAATATTCTTCACTGTTTTGATAATCAAGATAATCTGCAATAATAGCCATTCGTCCTTTGTCATTTAGTTGCCATGTGTCTGGAATATAGAAGCTCCAGCCAACACGTAGGTCAATTGAATTTGGTTGTAATTGATATTTATCAAGCGTCGGTGTAAATTCAATTCCTTTTGTTTCTAGCAAGTTTAGAATTTCTTTTTTTGTGAGAATAGCCATAAGAAATAAGTGATGAATTATTTAACAAGTCGGTATCTTAAATTTATTACGTTGCTGCCAAGGTCTTTCATTTCAATTAGTTCTAATTTTTGATTCAAGTCTAAATCTTTGAACAAAGTTAAGCCACCACCAAAGAGTAATGGTTCGATTGTGATTTGTATTTCATCTACTAAGCCAGCGTTCAAAAAGAGAGAATTGATAGTTGTGCCTCCACCCAGGACTACCTCTTTAAAACCTCGTTCTTCTAATTCTTTTAATAATTCCTCAGGTTGAGTGTTTGTATATTCTAATTTGTCAGGAATGTTTTCTTCGATGGATGGTTCTCTTGTCATGATTAGATTTAATCGTCCAGGAAGAGGCCGACCAATTGTTTGGTAAGTTGTTAAACCCATTATAATAACACCGGCTTCCTTGGTTCTTTTGATAAAGATTTCTTTATCAGCAGAGGAAGTCCAGTCTGTAGAAGTTTGAGTTGCATCTTTAGCAATGAAGCCATCGGCCGTCATTACCATCATCATGGTTACTTTCATAGTAGAATGTGTAAGGTTTATAAAGTATTAGCTCTCTTTTTGTCATTCTGAATTTAGTTCAGAATCTGCGTTGACAAAAATGTTAGAGGTTGTTGTTTAGGATTGTTAGATCCTGAACTAAATTCAGAATGACGTTGGGAGTTTGTGTTTTAGGAAATTGATTATTCTTAAAGGACGATCTTCATACCCCTAATCGGTCCCAGCGGGTTATATTGTTTGTTTAATTTATCAACTATTTCTTGGACCAGAGATTCATCTCCTTTTTCTGCTCGATCATAGTAATCTGCTTGCGCTTCTAGATAAACAGGTGGATGGTCATTTTTTCTTTCAACCAGCTCCCAAGCTTGTTTGTAGTGAGTGTCGTAAATATGGGCGTTGGAAATTGTGTGAGTTAGTTTGCCTGGTTTCAATCCAAGCTTGCCAGCGAGAACTGTTAAAAGAATGTAAAATCCAGCCACGTCATGTGGGCAGCCAAGCATCATGTCATTTGAGCGCACAATACTGTGAATATGCAATTTGTTACCAATTACGTTAGCTGTCCATGTATATGGGCAGGGGACGTTCTTTTTGGCTTCAGGATTGCCAAGGCCATCTTCGCGGGGATCCCAAGTAATAACCACTCCATGTCTAGACCCAGGGGTTCTCTGAAGATGTTCAACTAATAATCCAAGTTGGTCCCTACCAAAAGCTTCTCTCCATCGATAGCCATAGGCTGCGGGAATAGTGCCGTCCTCTTCTGTGAAATCTTCCCAAATCTTGGTGAATTTATTTACAAAATCTTCTGGTCGCTTGCTACCCATGATATACCAAATCTGTTCTGCGACAAAAAGTTTAATCGGTATTTTTCGCAGAGTTAGTAGCGGAAAGCCCTGATCTAATTCAAAAGTCATGCCTGGAATAATCTTTGTATAGTGTCCAGTTCTCTCATTGAGCTCATCATATCCTTCGTTCATGATCTTGAGGATACCTTCTCTATATAGTTCATCAAATTGAGTCATAATTTTGCTTAAAAATTAGAATCGTCTGTATCCATTTTACCAAAAAAACAGGCTAAAGAAAAGGAGATTCTTGACAAAAATCTCCAATTATTCCGGATTCAGTGTATAAAAAAGACCAGCCGAGTAAATACAGCTGGTCTTTTTGAAGTATGGCTTATTTTAGCTCTAATTTCATTGATGGACCCATTGTAGTACAAAGGGTAACACTCTTTAGGAAGATTCCTTTTGAAGATTCTGGCTTAGACTTTCTAAGTTCTTCAATGAAAGCTTCGAAGTTTGCAATCAATTTATCACTGTCTGTGCTAGCCTTTCCAATTGCTTGGTGAATGTTAGCAGTATCATCATTTTTGAAAGCAATTTTACCTTTTTTCAATTCTCCAATAGTTTTTGCTAAATCTTGAGCAATAGTTTCATTTTTTGGAGAAGGCATTAATCCTTTGGTTCCAAGCATTCTAGCTAGGGGAGCCAAAGTTCTCATGAATTCAGGCACTGAAACTGCAATGTCGAAATCGATCTTTCCAGTCTTTTTCAATTTTGCTAATGTTTCTTCGTTGTAAATTACATCTGCTCCAGCATCTTTTGCTTCTTGTTCTCTAGATTCTGGAACGAAAGCAGCTACACGTTTTGCTTTTCCGAAAGTGTTTGGCAAAACAACAGTTCCTCTAACTTGTTGATCTCCTTTTTTTGAATCGATCCCAAGTCGAACGTGAACTTCTACCGTTTCGTCAAATTTTGTAGTTGCCATTTCTTTGGCAAGAGTCAAAGCTTCTTCGATAGGGTAAAGCTTTTCAATATCAACTTTTGTTGATAGGTCTGTTAATCTTTTAGATTTTGACATAAAAAATAAAGGGTTAACGACCCTTTAAGTTACCAAAAAATAATTTGGTAAGAGAAAGCGTCGTGGTAGTGGCGTCCCGCCGATGGCGGGACTCCCACAACATTATAATATTAATAATTTATTTGATCTTAACTCCCATTTGTTTAGCTGTCCCTGCGATAGATTTCATTGCTTGATCAACATCATTTGTGTTCAAATCAGGTAATTTGATTTCAGCAATTTCTCGTAGTTGAGCTTTTGTAATTGTACCAGCTGTGTCTGTTAGAGGATTTGCAGCACCCTTTTTGATGTTACCAATCTTCAGGATAAGAGCAGAAGCCGGAGGAGTTTTCATGACAAATGTGAAACTTCGATCTTCGTATACTGTGATAATTACAGGTACGATGTCTCCACCTTTGTCTTTTGTTGCGTCATTGAATTGATTACAGAAATCTTGAATTGTGATTCCATGTTGACCAAGTGCTGGACCAACTGGAGGCGCTGGAGTAGCTTTTCCGGCTGGGATTTGCAGCTTAATCTTTGTAATTTCTTTCTTTGCCATAGGTTGTTTGTAAGCGCCAAGGTATCTGGAGATAAATTACTATCATCCAAAATCAAAGCAACTTGCTATAAATTTAAATCTTTGAAATTTGTAAATAATCTAATTCCACAGGAGTTTCTCGGCCAAACATTGATACAAGAACTTTGATCTTTCCTCGTTCTTCGTCAATAGCCGCGACTTTTCCTTCGAAATTTTTGAAAGGACCGTCAATAATTTTGACTGGAGCGTCAACTGTAACATCAATCGCGTATTTTGGTTCTTCAACACCCATTCTCTTTTGAAGAGAGTTGATCTCTTGTTCTGAGATTGGAGTTGGTACAGTTCCTGTTCCAATAAAACCAGTTACGTTTGGCGTGTTTCGAACAACATACCATGAGTCATCAGTAACTTCCATCTCTACGAAAACATAACCTGGAAAGATTTTTTCTGTAATAATCTTTCTTTTTCCGTTTTTGATTTTGATTTTTTTCTCTGTGGGAATTAAAACTTTGAAAATCTTATTTTCCATGTCCATGGATTCAATTCTTTGGTGAAGATTATCAGATACATTTTCTTCATACCCAGAGTAGGTGTGAATAACGTACCAACGTCTCCCACGTCTAGCTGTTTGTTTTGGCATAAGTTAGTATAGATGATTTATCTAATTACAAATGATAAGATTTCGTCAAAGCCAAGATCAAGGACACCCAAGAAAGCAGCTGTGAAGACACTAACGCCAAGTACAATCAATGTTAGTTTAGTTGTTTCTTTTTTTGTTGGCCAAGTTACTTTTTTTAACTCAGTTTTTGAATCAATCAAGTACTTGATCAAACGATTTTCTTTCAATTTCATAAAAATGTTTAGATTATAGGTTTAGCTAATCGGTCACAGTGACCACTTAACAAAAGTATCTAAAAAAGGCCTTCTGGCCCATCGAGGAAATTATACTATAAAGAATATATTTTGGCAAGTGGTTGACTAAAATTAGCGCAAATGATAAGGTTTTTTTGTACTAAACCAAAGGGGGACAGCATGTTTGCTGATATGACACCTCTGGCCATGGCGGCTGGAGCAGTGACCTGGGCGCTAGTTCTTCTGGCTTATCCGAGCCAGGTTTATCGATTGTGGAAGGAAAAGACTGCCGCAGGCGTCTCTCTCACCATGTTCGTCGTGGGGTTTGCCGCTTTTGCGATTTGGATCTTCTACGGATTCGAGATCAAGAACTACATCGTCGTTGCGAGCAATATCCTCGGGACAATTCTGTCTGGAATCATCATCGGTCAGGTCGTCTATTACCGGCGCATCGACGCAAAAAAGGCGAAGGTCGTCGAGGAGGAATCATGACAGGCGAAAGACTGTTTCTGCTGTATGCTTTTCCTTGTACGGATATCCGGCTTCATCGAGGTCAGATTTCAGCGCAGGACAAGCAGCAGCTGGAAGGCTTGATTCCCGAGAGGTCTCGGCCAGAGCAAGCGTTCTTGGCCAGATGCTTTCCCGATGCGTTTCGTTCGCTGACTGCACTGGCTCGTCAGGCCGGCCGATCAGTGTGGAGTCTGGATAATGTTCAGTCGTATTGGCGGGATAATCATGGCAAGGTCGGGGAGTGTCGAGTTTCTCGAGTTACGATTCAGTCGCTCGAACACAGCGGTCAGTTGGTCATCACGACCGACGGCCACTTCCTGAATGTCTACGATATTCCGCTGTCCGCCGGATCAGAGATCACAACTCACAAGAGCTGCGTCATTGAGCAGCTCTAGGCGCCACTTTCATCAAATGAGGTGGTGCTTTTTTATTTACTTTTTTCGTCTAAACATTCCTGAGAGCCCACAATTTCCCATTCCATGTAAATCCCGTCTTCTTCTGTTTCAACTCTGAATACTAATGTGTTTATTATCATTTTTAGATCATCTGGATAGCTTTTCCAATGTTCTTCAAGTTTTTCAACGGTTTTATATTTATTTAGAAACTCGTGTACCTCAAGTTCAATTTTTTTCATTTCCAAAACAAACATCTTTTTATTAGCAATAACAGTCTCTGGGGCATTTTTTTTCTTCCAGCCTGCTAATAGGCAAGGGTAGAAGGTGTTGTTCTCTAATTCTAAGTGCATTGTTAGTTTTTCTGTGAATTCATCTTGTTTCTTTACAATCTCTTTGTAATTTTTTTCTCCAGAGTTAGCAATTTCTTTGGTCGTAACCAAAATTTCTTTTAGCTTATTGTGTTGTCCTATGAGAATTTCGATGATGTTTGTCATAATTTATTTTATTATTTGTTTTTTATAAGAATGATTTCGTAAAAGAAATGCTTGTGCTTAAAAGGGGAGTCATCAGTTCTTTCTTTATAAGTTTTGCTAATGATTTTACAGTTTTTGAAAATTTTAAGCGCTTCATCTACGTCTAGAGAATGAAAAACTTTATTTTTGTCTATATCAAATATTTGTTTGTTTAGAGTAATGAAAGCCAGTCCGCCTTTTTTTAGAACCATTTCTAATTGAGGCAAGCTCTTTTTTGGATCTGTGTAGAATAGGGTGTTGATACAATAGACGGCGTCAAAAGTTTCTTTTTCGTAAGGAAGTTTTTCAATCTCTCCAACGTCAAATCTTAATTCTGGATAATTTTCTTTGGCCTCTTTTATAAAATCTGGATTGTTGTCTAAGCCAGTTGCTTCCATTTCAAAATTAGAAAGTTCTTTGGTGTGTTCGCCTTGCGCGCAACCAATGTCAAGAACCTTGGCTCCTTTTGGGTCGCCAATTTCTTTTTTGAAAGCATTAACAAAAGTTTTAACGGGCGAGTCCCTGTCTATCCAGTGGCTTTTTCCTTTTATAACTTTTTCTTTGTATTGATCTGGGATCATATGCTAATTAATTTTCCATTAGTTTTTCTCATAAAGAATAATGCAGCGATAATGCAAACTAGAAATAGGGCCAAGGCATAATAAAACATATTTTGAATGCCGATTTGGTCAGCGACAATACCAAAGATGAAGATTAGTCCGGCATTCATGAGTTGTTGAAATAGGCTCGAGATAGACAAGACAGTTGTTCTATTTTTAGATTTAATATTTTTGTTTATTTCATCATCTAGGATTATGCGATTGTAGCCAGAGGCAAGTTTCATTAAAATAAGACTTATAATAATGACGATTCCAGCGCCGAGAGAAAACCCAAGGAAGCTTACGACCATTATACCAGCTCCGATAAATAGAAGTTTTTCCAAAGAGAGGTATTTTTCCATCTTGTGAGTGATAACTCCACCAAGTCCCATGATGGCGCGCATAAAAGCATAGACAACGCCAAAATAAATAATAGGTAGGCCAGCTATTTGCATGAGTGGTTGCATAAAGGGGGCGCTCATATAGACAAAGGCGGCCGTCACCATGGCCATTAGAATGGCTGACAATAATTTCTTGCTCAATTTTACTTCTTTCAAAGCTTCAATAAACTTAGAATTGTACATGGCCAGAGTAGATTGAGATTTCCTTGTCATTGGTGGCTCTACAAAGTAGAGGGCCGTGATCAGGGAGGCGATGAAAAATCCAACGCCGATTAGAAAAGGGAGTTTGTTGTTGTATGTATAAATAAATGGAACAGCTAATAGAATGAGCGCGTTTATCGTATGCGAGTACAGTAAAACTTTCCCATTAAATTTTTTGAATTCAGATGTTCTATCAAGTTGTTTGAGAGAATCATACAGAAGGGCGTTTCTAGTTCCAGAGATAAAGGATCCGCTGATACCATACGTGATGCTAGCCATTAAGAACCAAGGAAAGGAATTGCCGATAAAATATAATAGCATGGTGAATATACCGAAAATGGAATGCAAGATCAGTGAGGTTCTTTTCCCTTTTAGATCGGCAAAGATTCCGCCGTGGACTTCTGTGCTGAGATGGATGATGGAGGTAACAGCTGCTAATATTCCGATCTGGGTATAGTTCAAATTGTTAAACAAAAAATAAATGACAATAATTGGCATTGAGACTCTTTTGATGAGGACGCTGTAGATGTACAAAAGAGGGATGTTGCGAGCGTAGTTTAATTTCATGTTTATTTATTTACAAAAGGCCTGAAGAGCTAGAATATGATTCTATAATGTTTTTTAAGGCTTTGATAAGTTCTTCGTCATTTGGTGAAGAAAAGGTTATCTTCATATTATTCTTTAGAATAACAGTTCCATAAATAAAGGAGTCTTTTGAATTTTCTGCAGATAAAATTTCCATTGTATCTAGGGTATATTTCAAGCCACTTATTGTAATTTCTTCTGATGAATTTCTAACCTCGCCGTCTGTGCCAACGTTGTCGGGATATGATTGGCACAAGATGTATTTATTGTCATGATTAACTCCAGATGTAAGATATATTTTTCCTTCTTTGTATTCTAATTTGATACAAAGACCTTCACCGAATTTACTAAAAGCCTCGCTCCCAGAAAATTTCTGGCCATTTGGAAGAAGAGTGTCGTTTGGGTCATCTCTGGTTGTTTTTGTGAGAATAGTTCCTTTTGGATATGAGATTGAATATCCCATTTTTTGATTTGAATAGCCTGTTTCGTTTTTGTTAGTTTTTTGTTCTGGGGCAGAAAGTGTGCAAGCTGTTGTGGTTAGTAAAAGGCCGAGAATAAGGGCCATTGTTTTTAATGTTTTCATGTTTATTTTTATTTCTTAGAAAAAACAAAGATCGTACAAATAAAACCATTGTCATTTAGTTCTTCTTTTGAATCTAAGTTAAAATTATTTGCTTGGAACAAATCAATATAAAGTTTTTCTTCTCTATTGTAATCAATGATTGTGCCAATCTCTGGAATCTCTGAATAGTGAAGAACTTCTTCGTATTTCTCTCCGTTGAATTCAATAATATTTCTTTCAATAAAGAGATCCTTTTTTTCTTGCAGTTTTTTCTCTAGATATTTCTCATTCGCCACAACTAAGATGAATTTGCCGGCATCATTCAGCATGAAATTTATTTTTTTGGCAACATTGTTCAATTCATCTGATTCAAAGTGAGGAAAAACATAAATGGCAGTTAGAAAATCGAACTTGGTGTCTGTTTCTGTTTGTAGAAAAGTTTTATTGAAAGTTTTATGTTCTAATTTCTTTGTTTCAAAATATTTGTAGTTTTTTTGTGAAGGTTCGCAGCCTTCTAGGATAATGTTTTGGAAAGAAGGGGACAGGCTTTGTTCCAACAGCTCAAGGAAAACCCCAATTCCAAACCCAATGTCAAAAAGCTTGATCTCGTCTGCTTCTTTTTTTGAGATAAAGTTTTGAATAACAAAATCATTTACAAAAGAATTGATTTTTGTTTTTTCTTGATTCTGCCAATTGATTTTGTCGTATTGAAGATAAAAGAATTCTTTGTTCTTCATGTTTAGTTTTTCTTTAATATGTTTTGAGGATTTCCACTTAAAAAAGCTTCAATGTTTTGAATTGCAATTTCACCACCAGCTGCAACGGCTTGCTTGGTGGAGAAGGCGACATGTGGAGTTACAAGAATCTTGGGATTGCTCATGGCTGTTTTGTAAAAGTCGTTTGTTGTATCACCAAATTTTTCTGGATCACAATCAATAGCTGCGCCACCAACAATACCTGCATCAATAGATTTGATTAAACCGTTTATGTCGTAAGTATATGGTCTGGCAAAGGTTAGGTAGTAAGCTCCTGGCTTGAGATTCATAAAGAAGTTTTCGTCTAGTAAGTTCTGACTGCTAGTAGTGCAGTTAAGTGAATTTACAATCAAATCAGCTTCTTTGGCTTTGTCTGCAAGATCGTCGCCGCGTTCAAAGAAGGTTACATCCATGCCAAAGGCTTTGCATAATACGCCAACTTGGCTACCAATACTTCCGTGCCCAGCAATCAAAATATTTTTGCCAACTAAACTTTCTTGAAGTTCAAAGGGAACACTCTCTGTGATTCTAACTAGGGGAGCGAACTTTCTGAACAAAGACAAAACCATGTACATGGTCCATTCAACAATGGAATCTTTGTTGCCTCCTTGAGAATTGGCAACAGTTACGCCGTTGGCAGCTAGTTCCTCAGAATTAAACACGCCGAGTTCGACAAATGGGTAGAGAACAAAGACATCTTTTAGTTTTGGTAGATTATCTAGCAAAAAGTCGCCTTTGCTATAGATAACATCAGCGCCTTCTGTTTTGCTTAGGAAGTCTTCATCAGAGGTTGGGGCGTCTAAAGATTGGAGCTCACCGATTGCTTCTAATCTTTTTTTGTAATCATCAGAAAGGTTAACGCCGAGTGTGATAATTTTTTTCATACTTATTTTATAAATATTTCTTAACAAAATCAACAGAAAGTTGGATAGCTTTTATCTTTGCATCTTCAACAGTAAAATCATGATCACCACCAGCCATAACTTCAAGTCTATTCTCTGATGGAATCATGGCCATAAATTTTTTAGCGTTTTCTTCTGAAATATGTTTGTCATTGTCGCCAATGATAGCCAGAACAGGACATTCTATTTCGTGAAGTCTTTTGACTGGCTGTATATCTTTTAGTTCTTGCCACATTACTTTCCCAACTTTAATATCTTCGTCCGACAAAACCTTTTTTCTAATAATATAGCCATCTCTCAAGACATCTTCTTTGTAAGCTTCATATAGAGCATCAGCTTTGAAAACCGGACTCCAGAAAACCATGCACTTTATGGAATTGTCGTAAGCCATGATGGAATCAGTTGAGCCTTGGCTCATGCCAATCAGACAAATATCATTATAACCTTTTGATTTTACGTATTCAATAACATCTTGTAAATCTTCGATTTGGGTTGTGAAACTAGAATCTTCAAAAGCGCCATCACTTTCACCAGTACCCCAAAAATCAAAACGAATAACAGCATAGTCTTCTTTTGAAATAGTTTCAGAAAACTCACGCAAGATTGGTTGGCAATCTTTGTGGGCCTTGAAAGAGTGTGCGATTATAATAATCTTGTTTGTTTCTTTTTCTGGTGTATGCAAAAAAGCAGACAAGTTATGATTTTTTCTGTTCAAGATATTTATCTTGTCCATATTTATAAATTAATTTTCATTAATCCCTGAAATAAATCGATCTAAGCATTCCTTAACTTCATTATGATAACCTCCTTCTAGCACGCCAAAAATATTTTTGAAATTATTTTTAAGTTTTTTACCGCATTCATAATAAGCTTCGAGGGTGTAATCTAAGTTTAGCAGTTTGTCTTTTGTATAGCCATCAAAGCCAGTTGAAACAGCCACTACATCAGGTTTAAATTCTTTGGCTCTTTTGATTGCTAAAGCAACAGCTGATAAAAATTCTTGGTCTCCGCTGTTGCTTGGTAGGGGAATGTTGAGTGAAAAATTAGCGCCTTCAAGAATGCCTGTTTCATCAGGTTTGCCAGATCCTGGGAAAGTGTCATCTTGATGAATAGAACAAAAAAAGACTTTGTCAGTTTTGTAAAAAATCGATTGTGTGCCATCTCCATGGTGACCATCAATATCTAGAATAAATACCTTTTTGCCGTTGTTAATTAATTTTTGGGTGGCAATAGCAATATTATTAAATAGACAAAAGCCGGAGGCTTGGTCAATTTTGGCGTGATGTCCTGGTGGGCGGACTACGGCAAAGTTATTTTGTTCGGAGGCTTGAACGGTTAGATCAACAGCCAAACAAGCTGACTTAAAACTGACTGGTGATAATTTTATTTCTGCCATGGTGCTTTTGCACTCACAAGCTCTTTTTATTTTTTGTATATATTTTTTTGGATGAACTAGTTCTAGGTATTCTGCACCTTTTGTGCCCAGCGTATCTGGCAGATTAGTAAAATTCTTGATACGATAAGCGCCCTCGAATTCGCATTCAGGGTTGTGTTCCAGGAATAGTTTATTGAATAGTATTTTCATAAACACCCATAAAAGGTCGTGTCCCCACAATAGTTTTGTCGGGAGAGTTAACAGTCAGCCACATGCCTTGACCGTATTGGAGGAATCCACCAAAAACAATCATTCGTTCTGGGGATGTCTCGAGGCTGATCTTTGGTGCGAGCCAGACGCTAGGGTAGTAGTCGAACTTTTCCATTATAACATCAGAGAGTTCTTTTGTGACCCCAATCCCAAACAATTTATCAAAAAAAGTAATATAATCCTTATAAAAAACACATTCGCCTAGAGGCGGGAAGTCTCCGGCCTTCACGGCGAGCACCACCTTGCCATCAATCTGCCCATCCGTTCTAGCCAATTCATCTCCATCTAGAAAAGGGTAGTGGGTGATATAGCCATCCTGATCATTTACTGGGAAGAAAATAAGTGTCATGGTGCGAAGCCAGTAATTGCCAAGGGATTCGGTGATAGCCGCGGCCTGGGGATTGTTGATTGATTTCAAAGCTTCTATGTAGATTTTGGCGTAGAGGCCGGTGGAGGGGACAAAGAAATCTTTTTTGTTGTTGCAGTATTGGATAGTGTCAGTTAGTGACAGTGACAAATTCTTTCCCCAGGAATGACTTTTTTCATCTCCTTTTTCTAGCTCGGTCGGAATATTTAGTTGATCATAATTAATAATATGATTTTCATCATATTTTTCGGAGATGTTTTGGAGTGGAAATATATTCATATTAAACAAGCGCCATGATTATCATCACCAAGAACATGATGAAATAAATAGGAAGTATGATAATTAGACTAGCGACCAATGAATAGCCGTAAGTAGCGAAAGCTCGTTTTAGGAAATAGTCAGAGTTTAGCCAGCCTTTGTAGCTGTGAGTGTCTTTTTTCTTTTTTTCTTCTGTCATAAGTTTAGTGTTATTCATTAATTCTAGAAAAATGTTCTCCGTCTTGAGGATAGATTTCGTCATAATTCTGAAGAAGTTCCTCGTCTTTGGAAATATCTCTTGTTGCAGTCATAACCATGTCTTCATCTTGGGTAACATTAGCCTTTTGTTCTTCTCCGTGATTTAGTATTCTAATCGCATCAAAAGCAACGTGCCATTTCTGTGTTTTCTTGTTGAAGTAGCCATAATACATTACCTCTTTTTGTTCACTAGGTTTTAGGATTTTGAATTGCTCTTCACTTATATCAACATCTAGGAGCGGATTCGGAGTATATATTGAATCTCCTTCTTTGATGCTTTGATCTGCAAAAAGACCAATTCCATGTGATGAAGATTCTTTGATTTTGTATGAGATATGCATCATATTGAATAAATTATATTATTATTTTAAAACCCCGAGCAAACACCCGGGGCTTTATGTTAAATGTCTAAATTCTTCACATTCTTCGCATGAGTCTGAATAAATTTCTTCCGCGGCGGAACATCCGCACCCATCAGAACGTTAAATGTCTCATCTGCTTTCTCCCCATCCTCAATATTAATCCGTTTCAAAACACGTGTAGCTGGATCCATGGTCGTATCCCACAATTGATCTGGATTCATTTCACCCAAACCTTTGTATCTCTGAATACTAAATCCTTTTAACTTGCCAGAGGCAGCATCCTTGGCCACGACCTCTTCTTTTGTTCCTTCATCAGTCTCTTCACCAGACTCAGTTATCTCGTCTGTATTAATATCTAGTTTATGTTTTTTCTTGAAATCTTCTAATTCTTCTTCGCTGTACATCCAAGTAACTTCTTTTCCTTTTTGAACTCGGAAAAGAGGTGGTTGCGCTAGATAAACGTAACCAGCTTCGATCAATGGTTTGAAATGTCGATAGAAGAGTGTTAGTAGCAGAGTACTAATGTGTGCTCCATCAACGTCCGCATCGGTCATGATGATGATTTTGTGATATCTTAATTTTTCTATTTCAAATTGTTCGGCAATATTAGTTCCCATCGCAATGATAAGTGACTTAACTTCGTTGTTGCCAAGCATGCGATCAATTCGCGCCTTTTCTACATTCAGGATCTTACCACGAAGGGGGAGAATAGCTTGGAATTTTCGGCTACGCCCTTGCTTCGCACTACCGCCCGCAGAATCTCCCTCCACAATATAGAGTTCGCATTCTTCGGCGTTTTTAGAGGAGCAATCAGCCAGCTTTCCTGGAAGACTCAAACTGTCTAGAACACCTTTTCGGAGAACAGTTTCTCTGGCTGCTTTAGAAGCGAGTCTCGCTCTAGCTGCAAGTAGAGATTTACCAATAATGGATTCTGCATCCTTTGGATGTTCTTCTAGAAAGATAGCTAACGCTTCGGCTAATACACTTTCCACTGCAGGTTTTACTTCTGCATTACCCAGCTTAGCTTTTGTTTGTCCTTCAAATTGTGGATCAGTTAGTTTAATGCTAATCACAGCTGTTAAACCTTCTCGAACATCGTCACCACTTAGATTATCTTCTTTTTCTTTGATTAAATTATTCTTTCTAGCGTAAGTGTTCAAAGTTCTAGTTAAGGCTGTTCGGAAACCAGAAACATGCATGCCGCCCTCTGGGTTCAAAATATTATTTGTAAAAGCTAGAAGTGTTTCATTGTATTCCTCCACATACTTAATAGCGACTTCAACATTGATGTCATTTGTGTTTTTGTCGACATAAAAGACATTGTTGTGAATCATCTTGTGTTGTCTGTTCAAATGCTTTGCGTATGATGCAACACCACCTTCGAAGTAAAAAGCGTATTGCTTTACATTTTTCTTGTTTCGAAGATCTAGAGTAGTTAGTCTGATGCCTTTTGTTAAATATGCTTGTTGTCTTAATCTATTTAAAATTTTCTCCCAATTGTATTCTAGAACTGTAAAGATTGATGAGTCAGCCTTGAAGGTAATAGAAGTTCCGGTTGAAAAAGATTTTTCTGGATGCATGGCATCTGGTCGAGCTGTTCGTTTTACTTTGCCAACTTCTTTTATTTTATGAACTGGATTTCCTTGTTTATATTCTTGAGTATAGACTTTGCCATCTCTTTTAATTTCCGCTTTCAAGTTTTCTGACAAAGCATTAACTACAGACACACCCACACCATGCAAACCACCAGAAACTTTGTAACCACCATCTCCAAATTTACCACCAGCGTGAAGTTTGGTTAGAACTGTTTCTAGAGCAGAAACTTTTGTTGTTTTGTGGATAGCTACTGGAATACCACGACCGTTATCAATAACTTGAACAACATTGTCGGGTAGAATTTTTATAACCACATCAGTACAGTGTCCAGCCATTGCTTCATCAATAGAGTTGTCTACAACTTCCCAAATCATGTGATGCAAACCTTCGCCAGCTGTATTACCAATATACATACCAGGTCTTTTTCGAACTGGAGCTAAACCTTCCAGAACTGTAATCTGCTCAGCACCATAATCAGTAGTTGTTTTCGCTCTGTCAGCCTTCGGTTTCTTGACTGTTTCTTTTTTCGGCATAAACTATTTTTCAAAAATATATTTAATACATGAGTAGTTTAGCATAAATTTTTCAAAAAGTGAAGTCGTTTTGGGCATAAAAGTTTGGGGGATTTGGCCAATTTGTGGTACAATAAGACAAAAGTAATAAGCAAGTTAGCTAGTTAGTGGTAAGTAAAATTAGCTACAACCTCCTCAGCGTCATCCTTAATTTAGTTCAGGATCTATGACTCTAAACAATCGGTGCCGACATTTTTGTCAATGCAGATTCTGAACTAAACCTGCCCGAAGTGTTACATCGTTACAGGCGGGTTCAGAATGACAAAAAAAAAGTTTAAATTTTTATTCCGTTACCCATAACCCATTATTCATTACCCAATTCTCCTATGCCTAACAATATCTACAATAACCTGAGCGATGAGGATCTAAAGGTAAGTTATTGGTATGTAACTCATCGGATTCTTCTACGAAAAGTTGGAATTGGCGCATTGATGGTTTTTTCTTTGGGTATATTGGTTTATGGAATTGTAAATTTAATTAATTTTTATTCAACGGGCGAGCAAGCTATTGCAACTCTGACAGCTGATGTGAGTGAGGAGAAATTTAATGTAGCGCTTTTGGCAGAAGCCAGCAAACCAAAGGGGTTGACAGTAGGGGAGACAAAAGTTTTAAAAGGCAAGAAAGGGTACGTAGATTTTGTAACAGAATTATTCAATCCAAATATTCAGTGGACAGTTCAATCTTTTGAGTATTATTATTTGATTGGGGAGGACAAGACAGAGATGCGGACAGAGTTTGTTTTGCCAGGACAAGAAAAATATTTGATTTTTTACAATCATCTTTCTAGTACAACTTCTGTAAATGCTCAGCTAGTTATTGAAAATATAGAGTGGGACAAGATTGCTAATTTTCAATCGCTACAAGACAAGATGTTGGCTTTTGATTTTGAAGACGCAAAGGTTTTGCCTGCTACGAAGAGTGGTATAAGTGGTGAAGAGGATATTTCTACTATTAGTTTTGATATATTGAATAAAACTTCTTATAATTTTTGGGAGCCACGATTTGTTGTTTTGATGACTCGTGGAGACAAGATGATTGCCGTCACTGATATTTATGTAGATGGTTTGGCGACGGGGGAGAGAAAAGAGGAAAGTGTTAATATGTTTCAATCATTGCCAAGTTCAACCAAGCTTCAGATTGTGCCAGACATTAATATCCTTGATCCAGCTGTATTCAAGGGCTTTGACGTTGGGTCTGGAGAGTTAAAGTAGACTATACTTTTTGATTCAAATAAATTAAGATAGGGGTAGAACCCTATCTTTTTATGCTTAGAAATTTTTTCGAAAATTTACGTAAATTCGACTGGATCCTTGTGGTTGCAGTTTTCTTGTTGTTTAGTTTAGGGTTGGCTGCTATTTATAGTGTTGATCTTAGTCAGGAACAAGGGGATAGTTTTAATAAACAAATTATTTTTGGGGTGATTGGTTTTGTTCTGATGTTTGCTCTTGGGGTTTCTAATTATTCTGCGCTCAGAGTTTATAGTAAATTTATTTATTTAGGTTCTTTTCTCCTTTCGATCGGTGTGTTGCTTTTTGGTACGACTATTAGAGGCACAAAGGGTTGGTTCCAAATTGCTGGTATTAGTTTGCAGCCGGTGGAAATTGCTAAAGTGGCTTTGATTATTTTACTGGCTAAATTTTTTAGTAATCGGTTGCAACAGTTCAGAGTGGGGAAGCATGTGATTGTTAGTTTGTTTATTACTTTAAGTCTGGCTGTTCCGATTTTGTTACAACCAGATTTGGGTTCGGCTACTATTATGCTTGGGATTTGGTTTTTGTTATTACTTATTATTGGTTTGGATAAAAAATATTTAATTGGTTTGTTAGTGGTTGTTTTGATAGTTGGGGTTGTGAGTTGGGCCTTCTTTTTTCAAGATTATCAAAAAGAAAGACTTTTGACCTTTGTAAATCCAACTGCTGATCCTCTGGGGAGTGGTTATAATGTTTCCCAATCAATTATTGGGATTGGTTCTGGAGCATTTGTTGGTCGTGGTCTTGGATTTGGTTCTCAGAGTCAGCTCAAGTTTATTCCAGAAAGCCAAACTGATTTTATTTTTGCCGTAATTGCCGAGGAGTTAGGTCTGGTTGGTGTGATTCTTGTTTTGGGATTTTTCTCGGTTATTTTTTATAGATTGATTATTATTGCAAAAAAAGCTCGAAATGATTTTGGTCTTTTCCTGGTCATGGGGATTGCCTGTATGTTTTTTCTGCACATGTTCATTAATATTGGTATGAATATGGGGGTTATGCCGGTGACAGGTATTTCTTTGCCATTTATGAGTTATGGTGGTAGTTTCTTGATTATTTGTCTGGCCTTGATTGGGGTGGCTCAGAGTGTGGTGGTGAGGAAGTAAAAAGGTAAAAGTACAAAGGTGAAAGTATAAAGTATAATGTATAATGTTAGAGAGAGAGGCGATGGGATTGATTGCATTAATCTGTCTTCCCTGGCTAAAGCCAGGGGCAAAAGCTAATAATCATTCTGACCCGGGCTTTAGCTCGGGAGAAGTAGAGAGTAGAAAGTCTAAGACATGTAAATCGCACACTTTTTGTCATGCTGAACTTGATTCAGCATCTGCGTTGACAAAAAGTATTAAGAGGTGGAGATCTTGAATCAAGTTCAGGATGACACTTGAGAGACGATGGGATTGATGCTTTCTTTCCCCCTGTCATGCCGTACATGATACGGCATCTCGTCTATCTCTTAAAGGGACTTCTTGAAGAGTTGTGTCTTCGAGGCCTCGCATCGCGTGCGGGGAGACAGAGTTGGTGTCCTTTTCTCTCTCCCATGACAATGGTTGACTAATTTTACATATTTTGATATAATCTTTTTCGAATAGAAGTTAACTAAATTTTAAAAAATATGATTTTTGATTTAAACGTAAAAGTAAGAAAAGAACTAAAAAAAGAAAGTGATTCTTTGAGAACATCTGGACAAGTTCCAGGCGTAATTTACGGTCCAGAAGTTGATGAAAATATTAACGTGACTGTGGAAATGAATGTTCTAGAAAAAGTTTATAGTGAAGGGGGAGAAAGTTCTTTGATTAACCTTCAAGTAGAAGGTGAAAAAGAAGTTAGAGAGGTTTTGATCAAAGATATGGTTTTTGATCCAGTTATTGATAGAGCTTATCACGTAGATTTTTATCAAATTAAACGTGGTGAAAAACTTGATATCGAACCAACACTTGAATTCGTTGGTATCTCTGCCGCTGTTAAAGCTTTGGGAGGTATCTTGGTAAAGAATTTGGACAGTGTTGAAATTAGATGTTTGCCAAGAGATATGATTTCAACTATTGAAGTTGATTTAACAAAATTAGAAACTTTTGAAGATAGAATTTTAGTATCAGACCTACCTTTACCAGAAGGTGTTGAACTATTAACAGATCCAAAAGAATCTGTCGCTATGGTTCAAGAGCCAGCTGAAGAAGAAGTTGATGCTCCTGTTGGACCGGCTGTTGCTGCTGTAGAAGGTGAAGAAGGTGAAAAACCAGCAGAAGGTGGTGATGCTAAACAAGAAGAAGCTCCTGCTGAAGGAAAGAAAGAAGAGAAAAAATAACAACTTGCTTAAGTATAAAAAGTGCCCTATTATATTAGTTGAAAGGGCACTTTTTTAATAAAAAAGACGACCGAGTTGTTGCAACTAGGCCGCCATGAAGATAAGGTCGTGAATCGTCCTTCGTCATAGATCCACTGTCGTGAAGATATTGTTGTAACCGTAACTCAGTTCTCGGTAAGAGGGAGGACACCGTCAGACGGGTTGTTCGTGGTAAGGTAACTGAGATCTGGGCGCTTTCCAGTTTTCTTTTCGACGGCGTCGACAACCAGTTCAGCCAGCACGAGTCCGATATCCGAGGTTTCGAAGGTAGCTATGAATTCCTCGAGCTCGTCATCTGTCAAATTGATAGCTAATCCAGAGCCATCTTCTGTTCCGGAGAGTGCGAGCAGTAGATCTCCGAGGTCCTCATAGGGGATGCCTACGAAATCTACTTCGTTTCCGTTAATCATGGCCATAACCGGCCTCAAGGTTGTTTCTCAGCCGAATAGAGTAAAATTAACATATATTATTATAACAGTCAAAATGATCAAAAATCAAAAAGGGAGCTTATTTATATTGTTAAGCATTTTAGCGGGACTGATAGTCGTCGCGGCTTTTGCTTTTATTTATATCCAAAAAAACATCGATGAAAGTGAATCAGATGTTGAGTTACTGGAGTCGTCAGAGTTAGGCCTGCCTTGTGAAAACATCCGGAAAATTGATGGTGTTTGTTATGAAGGTGACGAGCCATTTGCTTACGCGGTTATGATTGATAATCATAGTTGGGCGCGAGCACCATTTGGGTTAAGTCAGGCGAGTCTTGTATATGAAACAATTGTTGAAAGTCCAATTACTCGATTCCTAGCTATCTTTTCTAACAATGAAGACATAAAGCAGATTGGCCCAGTTCGTTCGGCTCGTCCTTTTTATGTGGATTGGGTCAAAGAGTTTAATATTCCGTATTTACATGTGGGTGGTAGTAATGCAGCTCTAGATAATTTAGCTAGAACCTATAATCATGATGTGAATGAATTTTCAAAAGGACAGTATTTTTGGAGGAGTAATAATCGTTCAGCTCCACACAATACAATGACGTCAAATCAAAAGGTTGTAGATGTTATTGAGGATAATGGTTGGTCAACGGAAAATACTTTTGAAAGTTGGATTTTTAAATTAGATGCACCTCTAGAAGAAAGAGGCGAGTTTGGTGTAACAGTTGATCACAAAACTCCATTGTTTTTTGTGAAATGGGAGTATAATAAAGAAGATAATGAATATATTAGATATCAGGCTGGCAAGGTCCATTCTGATGTGGATGGCGAGCAAGTCGTTGCCAAGAACATTGTAATTATGATGACAACTGGTTCTGTGATTGATGATTATGGAAGACGAAAAGTGAAGACGCTTGGAACAGGCGAATCAATTGTTTATCAAGACGGCAATAAGATAAAAGGAACTTGGAAAAGGGCTGTTTTGAGCGCTAGAACACGATTCTATGATGAGCAAGACAATGAAATTAAGTTTAACGCAGGTACAACCTGGATTGAGGTTGCACAAAACGGTTTGGTGAATATTACAGATAAATATAAAAAAAATTAGTAAAACAAGCAAGACGAGCTGGACAAGAAAACGAGCTAGTTAAGAGATTTTCTTAGTTATTTGGATTCTTGTTATCGGTAGCTTGTTTCACTAGTTTTACTTGTCTTGCTTGTTTTACTAATTTTATAAATATGAATAAAACACGAGAGACATTTTCTTTGTTCTTGATAATTCTGATTTTTGGATCAGGCTTAGCAATTTTTGTTTGGAATTTAATGTTGGGCAAAGATTTGTCTGTGCCTCCAAAATTTGATTTGTCTGCTTATAACGACATGAGTGGTTTTGATAGGGTTAAAGAAAGTTTAATTGAGTCGCAAATAAAAAAGGACGAAGAAGAAGCTCCACCAGTTGAAATGGTTGAAAACGTTGTTGTCGAGGTTGATAAAGTTGAGTTAGAGCGTAATAAAATTTATTTCAAGGATTCTTTTCGATTAAATACGGCGTTTGAAACAACGGAACTCATTACTAGTTTTCTGGAAGATTTTGAAGGTTTTGAAGATTCGGTGGTCAATAATATTGAGGCAGAAAAAGTTTTGGAAATTGAATTGCCGGCTATAAATAGGGAAGAGTTGATTTTTAAATTAGAAAAAAACGAACAAATAGAAAAAGTGGCTATGTTAGAGCCACCCGTTTGGCAGGTTGAGTTGAAAACAGAATTGTATGAACCGGCTGTTATGGATATGTTTACTCCATATAATGGAGTTATAATTAATACGGTTTTGAATCAGCAGAAGATTATATTGCTGAGATTAATATGAGTGAGATAGATGTTTCCGAGGAAGTTTTAGAAAAAATGGAAGCAGAATATTCAGATGTTATAAAAATTATTAGACCTTAATTTTTGTTATTCTATCTACTCCACAAAGATTTTTCAAAGTCGTGAGCCTGCTGTTTGGTAGGTTCTTTTTTATTATTATTTCAAGAGCTTCTGTTTGCTCTGGGTCATGTTCAATTAGAATATACTTTGGCTTTGATTTTAGTTGGCCAGCTTCAGTAAAGAACTGTCGATAGGCATCGAGACCATCTTGTCCAGAGTATAGAGCTATTTCTGGCTCAAATTTCAGAACCTTTGTATTATCTTGATCTAGCTCGTCTTTGTAAGCAACTTCAAGATAGGGGAGGTTGGCCACCAGGATATCTGTTGGTTGGTTTTTTACAGGTTGCAATAAGTTGCCTTTGATTAGCTTGATAGAGACTTGGTTGGCTTTGGCATTTTTCTTGGAGACATTTAGAGCTCGATCAGAAATGTCAGTGGCTGTCACGCTTGTTTCTGGAGAATTTTTAGCAATTGAAATTGCGATCGCTCCAGAGCCAGTTCCAATTTCAATGACCGATTTTAGATTTTCGTTTTTTAACAACTCCAAAGCTTCCGTTACTATCATCTCCGTGTCAGGGCGGGGGATTAGTACGTTTTGATTGACGCTGAAATCAAGATTAAAAAATGATTTTGTTTTAGTAATATAGGCGACAGGGCAATCTTCAGTTCTTTTGTCTATTAGCTTAAAGAACCTTTTTTCTTGGAAGTCTGTTAGCTCATATTCTGGCTCAGAAAAAATAAATTCTTTTGATTGGTCCAAGACAAACATTAAAATAACCTCTGCATCTAAACGAGCAGAAGTTATTTTTACTTCTTCTAATATTTGAGTGGCTTCTTGGAGTGCTTGTTTTAAAATCATTCTGATTGAAGTTTAAATTCAGCTTCTTTTAGATCTTCGATAATTTTTGATAGGTCGCCAGCTAGAATTGTTTGAATGTTGTTCCAGTTGGTTTTGATTCTATGATCTGTAATTCTGTCTTGAGGAAAGTTATATGTTCTAATTTTTTCACTTCTGTCTCCAGTTCCAACCTGAGCTTTTCGGTCAGCTCCAAGTTCTTTTTGTCGTTTTTCCATTTCATGTTCATAAACTCTTGATCGTAAAACCTTCATGGCTTTGTCTTTGTTCTGAGCTTGTGATCTTTCGTCTTGACAAGAAACAACGGTGTTGGTTGGCAAATGGGTGATTCTCACAGCAGAGTAGGTTGTGTTAACGCCTTGTCCACCATGACCACCAGCACAAAATGTATCGATTCTCAAATCCTTAGCTTCAATCTTTACGTCTACATCTTTTACTTCTGGCAGAACGGCCACTGTGATAGCCGAAGTATGTACTCGTCCTTGTTTTTCTGTTTCTGGAACTCGTTGAACTCGGTGAGTGCCACTTTCATATTTCATTGTGCCGTAAACATTGGTTCCATTGATTTCAAAGATTATTTCCTTGAAGCCACCAAGCTCATTTTGATTGCTAGAAACAATACCAGTTTTCCAACCAAGACTTTCTGCATACTTTGTATACATTCGAAATAGTTCTCCTGCAAAAAAAGCAGATTCATCACCTCCAGTTCCAGCTCTAATTTCCATAATGACATTTTTTTTGTCGTTTGGGTCTTTTGGTTTCAAGGCTATCTTTAATTCTTCAGTTAATTTATCAAATTGAGGTTCTAGTTCTTCTGTTTCTTCTTTGGCCAATTCAATCATGTCTGCGTCTTTTTCTTTTTCTAGAGTTTCTTTGGCTTGATTCAAATTTGATTCAACTTTTTCGTAGTTAGAGATCAATTCAATTAGAGGTTTTAGCTCAGCGTGTTCAGTGGCTGTTTCTTTTAGTTTTTCTTGATCACTTATAACCGAAGAGTCTTGAAGTTGAAGTTCAAGTTCTGAGAAACGATCTTTAATTTGTTTTGTTTTGTTTTCCATACTTGCGTTCTCTTGGCTATTTATTAATCTCTCTAAATTATATCAAAAAACCGCTCTTTTACGAATAGAAATTCATGAGAGCGGTTTGGAAGTGCTATTTTTCTTTATCTGCCTTAGCAACTTTTCTTTCAGCTTTTGCTAGTCGTTTTACTTTTTTTCCTTTTCTAGTTGGCGCAACTTTATCTTTTTGAGCCATCTTTGTTTGGAATTTTTCAACACGACGTGCTGTATCAACTAGTTTTTGCTTACCAGTGTAAAAAGGATGACAAAGGTGACAAATTTCAACTTTGATTTCATCTGCTGTAGAACCAGTAGTAAACTCATTTCCACAAACGCATTTTACTTTGGCTGCTGAATTGTACTTTGGGTGAATATCTTTTTTCATAAAATTTGCTTAATCTTGGCTAACAAGAGGATATCATATATATATATAATTGGCAAGTCTTGGCTGTGCCTAGTAAAAAAGGGTTGTGTGGATAAGGAAAACGCTTTGTCCATGAGTATGGTATACTTTATATAGTAAAATAATGCAATATTTATGAAAACTAAAAAGTTTTTAGGTGGTTTAGCGTTAGGGGCCATTTTGGGTGGAGCTATGGGCTTATTTGTGAGTCCTGGCAAAGGTAAGGAAAATCGTGAAAAATTCAAAAAAGTTAGTAAAAAGGTTAGTGAGGAACTTATCACTAACGTTACTAAGGCAAAAACTGTCGGAAAAAAAGAATACGAGGAAATCGTTGAGAATATAGTAAAAAAATACAAAAAGGATGATTTGCTTAGTATGGCTGCTTGGGGTGAAATAGCTGCTGAGTTAAAGCTTCGTTGGAAGGATATTCAGAAAGAAATGAAGAAGACCCCAGCGAAGAAAAAATAGCTAATTCTGGGCTACCCAGCCTGTTTTAGATAATAAATCGTTGCTTTGCAACAAAAAACCTGGAGAGAGGTTTAGAAGTCCCGCTATTGGCGGGGCTTTTGTTTTGGGATTGACTTTTTAGAGGAAACTTGTATAATTTGAATTACAGTATTTTTGCCACGCTTTTGTGGCATAACGTAGGAGGGATTGCATGCCGAGAAGGACTGAGCGGACTGAGGATTACGTCAAGAAGAGCGTACGCAGGCAGATGAACGGATATGGAGATCAGTTGCAGTTGAGCGTTACTCGCTCCCGCGGTTTCCGTCTTTCCGTTCCGACGCAGGTCATCAAGGGGGTGCCGTTCCACGCGATTGTGGTTCGGGACAAGAACCCCCAGAGCGTCATCCGGCAGAGCCTCGAGCTGCTTCGTGAGTGTGTGGAGACCCACCACAAAAGCCAGCAGCCGCAGACCCCATCGCAGGGCGCCAACCAGTAAGATTCTAATCGTCGATCCGAACCAAGTTTGGATCGACGTTTTTTTTCTGTTACAATTTACCTATGATAAATTTTCTTCATACCTTTGTTCCAAATTCAATTTTTTTAAAGATTGGACCATTTTCCATTCATTGGTATGGTTTTTTGATGGTGATTGGTGGTTTGCTTGGATTTTTCTTGATCTTAAAATTAGCAAAAAGATACAACTTAGATGAAAAGTTTTTTCATGACTTGTTAATCTGGTGGGTTGTGGGGGCTGTCATTGGAGCCAGAATTTATTATGTTATTTATGCTTGGGAAAAGTATCATGATAATCTGTTAGATATTTTTAAAGTTTGGAATGGTGGGCTCGCTATCCATGGCATAATGATTGGTGGTTTTGTAACTACGCTTATTTATTGCCGGATCAAGAAAGTTGATTTCTGGTTGACAGCTGATCTAATTGTAACTGGTTTAGTGGCGGCTCAAATCATTGGCAGAGTTGGAAATTATTTTAATCAAGAAATATTCGGCATACCAACAACATTGCCGTGGGGGATTCCAATTGAGACGTTATATAGACCTTTGGAGTATTTGAATTTTGAGTTTTTCCATCCAACCTTTATATATGAGTCTCTTGGGAATATTATTATTTTGCTGGCTTTGCTATCTTTGCATTTTCTTAGATTCAAAAGAAAAAAATGGATGCCAGGTAATTTGTTTTTGAGCTACTTGGTGTTTTATTCCGTTTTACGATTTTCATTAGAATTCTTGAGAGTTGATTTTAGTCCTCTTGTCTTTGGGATTCGGTGGGCCCAGTTGTTTAGTGGATCTGTAATTGTTGTAGCCCTAGGTTGTTTAATTTTACGTAAAATCCTGGAATATAGAAAAAAGAAATAGGCTTGTCATTTCTGAAAAATTGTGTTATCATTTGAACATAATTTAATTTAATTAGAACACATACTTTTTCTTTTGCTAATTTTAGCAAAAAAATCTGTTGATCCTGCCCTTAATAAAAGGGTCTCAATAGTTGAAAAAGTAGAGGTCCCTGGAGGGAAAGAAAGGAAACAATTTATGGCAAAACTACCAAGTTTAAAAGACTTAATGAAGGCAGGTGTTCATTTTGGTCATCAAAAATCAAAGTGGCATCCAAAAATGAAACCGTTTATCTTTGTTGAAAAGAACGGAATTCATATTATCAATCTAGAAGAAACTCAAAAGGCAATCGGTAATGCTTTAGAGTTTTTAACTGAAACTGTTTCCAGAGGCGGAACAGTTCTTTTTGTAGGTACAAAAAGACAATCTCAAGAGCTTGTAAAAGACGCTGCGTTAGCATGTAACATGCCCTACGTAACAACTCGTTGGTTAGGCGGAACATTGACCAATGAAGTTTCAGTTCTTGGCCTAGTTAGAAAGTATAGAAAATTAAAAGAAGAAAAGGCTAGTGGAAAACTAGACAAATATACAAAAAAAGAACAATTATCAATTTCTCGTGAAATTACAAGATTAGAAGAGTCAGTTGGTGGTATGGAACGTTTGGAAAGAATTCCAAGTGCAATTTTCATTGCTGATATTCGTCACGATAAAACAGCTGTAAAAGAAGCAACTATCAAGAAGGTTCCTATCATTGCGATTTGTGACACAAATACAAATCCAGAGTTGGTAGAATATCCTATCCCTGGTAATGATGATGCAACCAAGTCAATTAAATTCATGGTTGGTGTTATTTCTGACGCTGTTAAAGCAGCCCAAGTTCAACCAGAAGAAGCAAAGACAGAAAAAAAGATTGAAGTAAAAAAAGAAGTAAAAAAGACAGAAGACAAAAAATAAATAAGCGAGAAAGTAATAAGCTAGAAAGCGAGATAAGTAAATTATTTATAACTTTCTTGCTAACTTGCTTTTTTGCTAAAGATTATATGGCAGACGCAAAAACAATCGCACAACTTAGAAACCAAACTGGCGCTGGGATGATGGATTGCAAAAAAGCTTTGGTAGAAGCAAATGATGATTTTGATAAAGCTATTGAGGTTCTAAGAAAAAAAGGTGAAACAAAAGCCAACAAGAAAATGGCAGAAAGAGAAGCCAAAGAGGGTATTGTTTATTCTTATATTCATTCAAGTAATAAATCTGGTGCAATGGTAGAACTGTTCTGTGAAACAGATTTTGTAGCGCGTACAGATGATTTCAAAGCCTTGGCTCATGACATTGCAATGCAAATTGTAGCTATGTCACCAGATTATCTAAAGCCAGAAGACGTACCAGCTGAACTTGTAGAAAAAGAAAAAGAAATTTACAGAGCGCAGTTGAAAAAGGAAGGTAAACCAGAAGATATGATTGAAAAGATTCTTCTAGGAAAGTTGGATAAGTTTTATCAGGAAGTTTGTTTGCTAAAGCAATCTTTTATCAAAGAAGATAAAATTAGTATCGAAGAATTAATCAAACAAATTATTGCAAAGACAGGTGAAAAGATTGAAATTGGTAAGTTTGCAAATTTTCAAATTTAAGTAAAACCTCATGAATATTGTTAGAGTACAATTTGCTCCTTGGGACAAATGTTACAACTTTAGTTATACGCAAAAAGAATTAAAGGTTGGTGATTATGTTGTAGTTGAAACAAAGCTAGGAACAGAGTTAGCTAGAGTGGTTAGCTTTTCTGAGTCAGAAGAAGTTTTGAACGAAGACAATTCAACACCCATCAAGCCTATTTCTCGTCAGGCAACCAAAGAAGATTTAGACAAGGTTTTGGAACAGAATAGAAACAAAGATAAAGTGTTCAAAACTTGCGTTTCATTTGTTCACAAGCACAAGATGCCAATTAAATTGGTAGATGTTCATTTCTCTTTAGATGAGACTAGAATTACTTTTGCTTTTGTGGCTGATGGCCGAGTTGATTTTCGAGAGCTTTTGAAAGATCTAAATAGAGAATTCAAAAAAAGCATTCGTTTGCAACAAATTGGTATTAGAGATGAAATAAAGATCAATGGTGATACTGGTTGTTGCGGTAGAAATCTTTGTTGCCAGGGTTTTTACAAAGACCTTGGGAACGTAACTTCTGATTTGGCTGCCTTGCAACAAGTCGCGCATCGTGGGTCAGAGAGATTATCTGGCGTCTGTGGACGTTTGAAGTGTTGTTTGACCTTTGAAGAAAAACTATACAATGAACTGTCTGATAATCTGCCAATGATTGGTGAAAAGTTAAAAACAAAACATGGCAATGGTGAGGTTATTAGCTGGCATGTTCTAAAGCAAACCGTAGACGTCCTCTTGGATGATAAATCTACAATCGTTGAAATACCTATAGAGAAATAGGTATTTCTTTGATATACTAGAGTTAAGACGTTTTCCTAAAAAATAAACTAGAGGAACAAGCAAGAAAGTAATAAGCGAGTTAGTGATAAGTTGAGAACTACTTACTGCTAACTTGCTTTCTTGCTGACTTGCTCTCAATTTATGAAGACTGACATAGAAAAGCTTCGAGCAGAAGCTGTATTAGATTTAGAAAAGGTGGTGAGCCTAGAGTCTCTAGAAGAAATAGAGCTTAAATATTTTAGCAGAAAAGATGGCCTACTGAATGGTATTTTGAAACAGCTAAAGGACCTTTCTCCGGTGGAGAAAAAAGAGAGTGGTCAATTGGCCAATAAAGTGAAGCAAGAGCTGGAATCAATTATTGAAAAGAAAAAATTTGAATTGGAACGAAAGAAAGTAGAAGAATCTTTGGCCAAGGATTTTATTGATGTTACTTTGCCAGGCATTCGGAGCGAGAAGGGAAGTCTAAATCCCATGTCCATTGTTCAACATGAACTGGAAGATGTTTTTAAGTCTTTGGGCTTTATGATTTTGGATGGACCAGAGCTTGAGTCAGATTGTTATAATTTTGAAAGTTTGAATATTCCAGAACATCATCCAGCTAGAGATACTCAGGACACTTTTTATATTAACCAAAAAGCTGGGGATGAAAAATTATTATTGAGAACGCATACTTCACCTGTTCAGGTTAGAGCTATGCAAAAATATGGCGCGCCACTTCGAGCAGTTGTTCCGGGGCGTGTTTTTCGTTATGAATCTGTTGATGCTTCTCATGACAATACCTTTTATCAGTTAGAAGGTATAATGATTGATGAAGACATCTCAATTACAAACTTAATCGCAGTCATGAAGACTTTACTAAAAGGAATATTCAAGAAGGATGTTAAAGTTCGTTTGCGTCCAGGTTTTTTCCCTTTTGTGGAGCCTGGTTTTGAACTAGACATTAACTGTTTAATTTGTGGTGGATCTGGTTGTAGTGTTTGTAAACAAACTGGCTGGTTAGAATTATTACCTTGTGGCATGGTTCATCCAAATGTTCTTCGAGCTGGTGGCATTGATCCAGAAAAATATTCAGGTTTTGCCTTTGGTCTTGGTCTGACTCGCTTGGTTATGATGAAGTATGGAATTAACGATATTCGCTTACTTAGTTCTGGAGATTTAAGATTCCTTAAACAGTTTTAGTTGTTGAAAGTGAAATCAATTATTTCTTCAGTGTCATCCTGAATTTAGTTCAGGCTCTAAGACTCTTAACATTGGATGCATTATATTTTTTGTCAACGCAGATTCTGAACTAAATCAAGAATGACAAAAAAGGGGGGATGAAGTGATTGTTCCAGAGAGTGAAGATCCATTATAATTAATTCCAGCATCTCTTTGTTACGTTTAACTTTTAACTTTATACTTTATAACTTTTTTATGAATATATCATTAAACTGGATAAAACAATTTGTTGATTTGCCAAAGAATATTGATCCTCAAGAATTGGGTTTGAAATTAACAATGGCTACTGTTGAGGTAGAAGGTGTTTCAAATTTAGCAGAAGCTTTAGAAAATGTAGTGGTTGGAAAGGTTGTGTCTTTATCAGATCATCCAAATGCTGATCGTCTTCGTTTAGTTAAAGTTGATGTTGGTGATAGGGAAGTAAAGGTTGTTTGTGGTGGTGTTAACTTAAAAGAAGACATGTTAGTAGTTATGGCTCTCCCTGGTTCAAAGGTTAGATGGCACGGCGAAGGTGAGCCAATTGTTCTTGAAACTGCCAAAGTTCGAGGCGAAGAAAGTGAAGGTATGATTTGTGCTGGAGAAGAAGTCGGCTTAGAGTCAATGTTTCCACCAAAAGAGTCTGGGGAAATTGTAGATTTAACAGAGGCTGATGTAAAAGTTGGTCAGCCATTAGCGGAAGCACTTGGTTTGAACGACTTTATTTATGATATTGACAACAAGTCTTTGACAAATCGCCCAGATCTTTGGGGCCACTATGGCATGGCACGTGAAGTGGCGGCTATTTACGACACAAAATTAAAAGATTACGATTTAGATAAATTCAAAGAGGGCAAAGAGATAGATTTGAAAGTTAAGGTCGAAAATTCTGAAGATTGTCCCAGGTATTTAGGAGTGGCTTTGAAAAATGTAAAGATTGGTGCTTCGCCAGCTTGGTTAAAAAAGAGATTGCAATCAATTGGTCAAAAATCAATTAACAATGTAGTTGATGTGACTAATTATATTATGTATGAATTGGGACAACCTTTGCATGCTTTTTCTGCTGATAAAATTGAAGATTATGAAATTATAGTTCGCAAAGCGAACAAAGGAGAGAAGGTGATTGCTCTAGATGAAGTTGAATACGAACTTAACAAAGAAGACTTAGTGATTGCTGACAAAAAGAAAGCAGTGGCTTTGGCAGGAGTAATGGGTAGTTTGGGTTCTGGGATTTCTGATGATACAGAAATTGTTATTATTGAGGCAGCAAACTTTAACCCAGTTACTGTTCGAAAGACATCAGGTCGTCTTGGGCTTCGAAGTGAGGCCTCAATGCGCTTTGAAAAAAGTTTGGATCCGAATTTGGCAGCTTTGGCTATCAAAAAAGCAGTAAACTTAATCCAAGATATTATGCCGGCTGTTGAGGTTGTGAGTGAAGTTGTTGATGTGAAGGATTTTAAATTGAATGAAGGGCCAATCGAATTGACTTGGGAGTTTGTCAATAAACGAGTTGGTGTTGAATTGGAAAAAGAAAAAATCGTAAAGATATTAGAAAACTTAGGATTCAAAGTAAAGAAATCAAAAGAGGGAATTAAAGTGAGTATTCCCGCTTGGCGAGCGACCAAGGATGTAAGTATCCGGGAAGATATTATAGAAGAAATTACCCGTGTTTTCGGATATGATAATTTGGATCCTGTGATGCCAGCTATCAAGATTGATTATGCTGAACAAAATGATTTTAGACTGCTAGAACGAAAAGTTAAGGATGTCTTAAGCTTGAGCCTGGGTGGAAATGAGGTTTATAACTATTCTTTTGTTGATAGAACATTTTTGGAAAAGATTGGACAACCCATTGATCATCTAGAATTACAAAATCCATGGGCTGAAAATGTTAATTTGATGAGAAAGAGTTTAATTCCAAATCTACTACAAAATATTACAGATAACTCTCGTTATTTTGAGGAAATTAATATTTACGAGGTGGGTAAGACTTTTATTGATGATGGAGCAGGCGTTGAAGCTCGGCCAGGAAAGAAGGCAAAATTACCAACTCAAGATTTGTTTGTTGGTGGAGCTGTGACTGGCACAGACGCAGAAAATTCATTTTTGAAAGCCAAGGGGCTAGTCGAAGTAGTGTTCGAAAGTTTAGGTCTAAAGGTGAGTTTTGAAAAGAAAGATGCTGGGAAAGTTTGGTGTCATCCCAATCAGGCTGTAATGGTGGTGGCTGGAGATGAAACTGTTGGATATATAACAAACTTGCATCCACAGATCTCTAAAACGCTGGAGCTAAAAACAGCCTTGGCGGTTTGGGAAATTAATTTGAATAAAGTTTTTCTTCTAAAAGGTGAGGAAAAAAAATATAAACCCTTGGCAAAATATCCTTCTATTGAATTAGATCTGTCTATTGTGATTCAAGAAGAAAAAAACTGGTCAGACATAAAAAACTTAGTTCAGGCCATTGATCCAAAGTTAATCAAGAAAATCGAGTTGTTGGATATCTTTAAAGGTGGTAAAATTAAAGAAGGAACCAAGAGTTTAACTTTTCGAATAGTTTATCAGTCAGATGATAAAACTTTGGAAATGGAAACAGTTACAGCTTTGCAATCAAAAGTAGTGGCTCAATTAGAAAAAGCCATGCAAGCTGAGGTTAGAAAATAAAAAGAGGTTTAAAAAGTTCTCGCAAAAACAAAATATGATTGAATCAAGTAAAGACATTTTTTACATTGTTTTGTCCTTTTCTGTTTTTTGGTTTACGATTTTTCTTTGTTGGGCATTGTATTATCTGATTAAGATGCTGAAACAAACAAATGAATTGTTGACAGAAGTAAAGGACAAGATTGAACAAGCTTCAAATGTTATTGGCGTTTTAAAAAGCAAGATGTTTGAACTCGGGGTAAAAGGTGTGATGAACTTTTTTGGCAAGGACAAAGAAGAGACAAAAACAAAAAAGAAAAAATAAAAATCTATGGGTTTAGAATTAGATCTTTCGGCAGGACAAAGTCTATTTGCCAATCCTTTGGCTCTATTAGGATTAGGAATTTTATTTCTAATTTTTTTATTTATTGCAGCTATTTATGTATTACGCTATTTCACCAGATCAAAAGGAACGGTGGCCGAAGCATTTCAAAAAAAACTTATTTTAATAACAGTCCCAAAGGGGTCGGCTGATGGGGGTATTGATGTTCCTGCTTGGCAGCAAATACAAGAAAAGATTGCTGTGGCAGAAACGTTTTTTTCTATTATTGCAGGTTTGAAATCTGAGAAGGGGATCAAGACGTGGTTTTATGGATATCGTGATGTTTTTTCCTTGGAATTAGTAGCTGACAAGGAAGGGAAAATCAATTTTTATATGGCTGTGCCTGCTCATTGGCAACATTATGTAGAAGAGCAAATACAGGCGCAATTTCCTCAATCCTTTCTCGAGGAAATGCCAGATTACAATATTTTTACATCAAAATCTATTATTGCCGGCAAGATGCTGACGTTGAAACGTGATTATATTTTTCCAATAAAAACTTATAAGAAGATGGATTCTGATCCATTGAATGCTCTAGCAAATGCCTTGAGTAAGATAGAAAAGGAGGATGGCGCAGCTGTTCAAATAGTTATTAAGTCTGCCGCTCCTGCTTGGCATAATTTGGGTATAAAAGTTGCTTCAAAAATGCAGCAAGGGATGAAGCTGGATGATGCATTGTCAGATGCAAAAGGCGGATTTTGGAATACGATAGGTGGTTTGGTGAAATCATCTAAACCCAAGAACGCAGACCAACCAGCTGAACAGTATCATTTGTCTCCAATGGAAGAAGAGGTGATCAAGGGGTTAGAAGAAAAGTCTAGCAAAGCTGGAGTGGATGCAAATATCAGAATTGTTGTGGCTAGCGATACTCAAGCAAAAAATGATCGATACTTAACAAACTTAGTAAATTCTTTTTCTCAATACAGTATTTACAAGTATGGGAATAGTTTTGAAACAAAGGCTCCTTCGACTCAGAAGTTAGTCAAGGATTTTATTTATAGAAATTATGATACAGGCAGGGGCATGATTTTGAATACAGAAGAATTGGCTAGTTTGTATCACTTGCCAATACCTTTAGTGAATGAAAGTCCAAGTATTCGTTGGTTGGATTCCAAGAAAGCTCCGGCACCACTTAATATTCCAACGGATGGTGTGTTAATGGGAATCAATAAATTTAGAGGACGATCAACAGAAGTTCGAATCGATCGTGAAGCTCGTCGTCGTCATATGTATATTATTGGTATGACAGGTACTGGTAAATCTTGGTATGCAGAGGGGTTGGCCATGCAAGATATTGTAAATGGTGAAGGCGTTTGTTTTATTGATCCTCATGGAGATGCTATTGAACATATTTTAGAAAGAATTCCAAAGGAAAGAGCGGAAGATGTAGTTATCCTTGATCCAGGGGATGTTAGTCGTCCAATGGGCTTGAATTTATTAGAATATAAAACACAAGAAGAAAAAACGTTTGCAATTAATGAGTTAATGGCCATTCTTGATAAATTGTATGATTTGAAGGCAACCGGTGGACCGATGTTTGAGCAGTATTTCAAAAACTCAGCTGCCTTGATTATGGCGGATCCAGAATCTGGTTCAACTTTGCTAGAAATTTCTAGGGTTTTGGCTGATGATGATTTCAGAAAATATAAATTATCTGTTTGTAAGGATCAATTAGTAAAAGATTTTTGGGAGAAAGAAGCTCAAAAGGCTGGTGGAGAAGCATCTCTTCAAAATATGGTTCCATATATTACAAGTAAGATGGCGCCGTTTATTTCCAATGATTTTATTCGACCAATTATTTCACAACAAAACAGCACAATTGACTTTGGAGATATTATGAACAACAAAAAAATCTTGCTTGTTCAATTATCAAAAGGAAAGATTGGTGCTACTAACTCCAATTTAATTGGTATGATCGTGATTGGAAAGTTATTGATGGCCGCTTTGGGCAGAGCTGATATGGATGAAGATGATAGAGAAGATTTTTATCTTTACGTTGATGAGTTTCAGAACTTTTTGACTGATAGTATGGAAATTATTTTGTCAGAGGCTCGTAAATATAAACTATGTTTAACAATTGGTCATCAATATATTGGACAGCTTGTGAGTGGAGGAGACACAAAGTTTAAGGATGCGATTTTTGGTAATGTGGGAACAAAAGTTTCTTTCCGGATTGGTGTTGATGATGCTGAAGCTATGACCAAGGAGTTTGCACCAACCTTTAATGAGTACGATTTTTTGAATATTCCAAGTAATAATGCGTATGTTAAATTGCTGATAGACAATGCAAACCCGCCAGGCTTTAATATGGCCACACTACCATTCAAAAAAATTCCTGGTGTACCTTGGTCAATTCCAGGTATTCCAGAAGGCAATAAAGATTTGGCTGCTGCTATTAGAGAGTTATCCAGATTGAAATATGGTAAAGATCCTGAGATAATAGAGATGGAGATAAAACAAAGACAGCAAAAAGGCGCAAAAAAATAAATAAGCAAGACAAGTAAAACGAGCAAGACAAGTAAAACAAGGAAAGAAAAAATACAAATTACTGGTGACTGGTCTCTAGTTGCTGGTTACAACTAATAAAAACAAAAATAAAAATAGGTATGATGAGTTTTTTTAAACGTAAAAAAGAAGATGAGCAGGCTTCTGTGGCGCCTGTTGCTTCGGCGCAACCAAAAGAAGGCCCAACCAATAGAGAAATACTTCAAACTATCACACGGATGCAACGTGAACTTGATAGATTGAAAATGGTTCTTACAAATGGTGAAATAGAAAAGCCACTTGAGTCAGAGCAAATTGTAGAGGATGCTCTCCGAGAGATTCAGACAAATGGTGGGGGTGTTCAAAAAAATGAAAATGAAAAAATTGTTGAGGGAGTTTTTGATGGAGAGTCTATGATTGGTTCAGATGGAGAGAAATATGATGTGCCAGCTAATTATGCTTCCAAATCAAAGCTAGTTGAAGGAGATATCTTGAAACTATCTGTAAACAATTTTGGATCATTTGTTTACAAGCAAATTAAACCAATTGAAAGAACACGAAAAGTTGGAACCTTAGAGCAAGATGAACAAAGTTTACAATTCTATGCCGTGGATGAGGGAAAAAAATGGAAACTTCTTACAGCCAGTGTGACATATTTCAAAGGGGAAGATGGTGATGAGATTGTTTTCTTGATTCCAACAGAAGGTGGTAGTCGTTGGGCCGCGGTAGAAAATATAATGAAGTAAAAATAAGTAAGAAAGTCAAAAGTTTATAAGGTTCATAAAGTTTTAGATCTGTAGGAACGCGCCGAGGCGCGTTAGCAGCTCTAAAAAATTACTGATTACTAGTTGCTGGTCTCTGATCACTAATTTATAAAAAAAGAGGAGCACGGTCTTGGACCGGGCTCCTTTTTCGATCTAGGCGTCGAAGGGGACACCTAAGATTCGATTCGTTTCGTTGTCAGGACGAGCTTCCATGGCTGTGTGAACAGCGAAGCCCTGGAGCACCTTGTCGCAGTCGCAGGCCTCTTGGTGGGACATCATCTCGGTGACCAGATTGACAAGGCGGAGTGGAGCACGTCCAAAGCCGGCAAGGCCAGCTTTGACTTCATTGGCCGTGACGGCTTCTTTTCCTGCTCGCCAAGCATCGTAGTCAGCTGGGAGGCAGACAATGCCATAGTGCAGGCCAGCTTCTCTGGCTAGCCCTGCTTCTGGGACTGCAGTCATACCGATGACGGCTGCCTCTGGCACGGAGTACTTGTAGAACAGTGACTCTGCTGCAGTTGAGAATTGAGGTCCTTCGATGACGACGAGTGTTCCTGTTGTGTGAACACGGTCGGGTTGAAGCTGGTTGACGCTCTGGATGAGCGTGGCTCTGAACTCTGGGCAGAACGGTTCTCCCATGGGAACGTGAACGGCCAGATCCTGTTCGAAGAACGTTCTCTTGCGAAGTCCCTTTGTGACATCGAAGAGTTGGTGGGGGACCACGAAGTGCGAGCCGCCGGGTTTGATGCCTTCCTCGAGGCTACCGACTGCGCTGATCGAAAGCACGTGCGTGACACCCAGCTTCTTGAGGCCATAGATGTTGGCCTGGTAGTTGATCGTGCTGGGCGGGATCTGATGGTGATTTCCGTGTCTCGGTAAAAAGACGATTCTGTGACCGTTGGGCAGTGTACCCTCGACGAAGTCAGCAGAGGCTGGACCGAATGGCGTCATTGGTTGATGCCGCTTGACGTTAGTAAGTTCCAGCTCCATTAGTGACGTTCCACCTAGAACGCCTAGCTTGATCGGTTTGGTATCCATAGAACCTCCTGGCTAGATGGCCATGATAAACGGAACAGAACAAAATTATTTTAGCTTAAATTAAGAAAAAAAACAAGGAATGGCTATAGTTGATTTGAGCCAATAAATCTGCTAAAATGATGACACAAGTCTAATGAAATATTATGTCTGTCGCGCTATATAGAAAATATAGACCAAAGAGTTTTTCTGATGTTACCAATCAGAATCATATTAAGATTACTCTCCAAAATGAGATTGAAAATGACCGACTTGGTCATGCTTATCTTTTTTGTGGTCCTCGTGGCACAGGTAAAACAACAATTGCTAGACTGTTGTCAAAAGCAGTTAATTGTTTGGATTTGCAACCAAGTGGGGAAGCGTGTAACAAATGTGAGATTTGTCAGGAAGTTTTGGCTGGCAAGTCATTAGATATAATTGAAATTGATGCAGCGTCTCATACGGGAGTAGAAAATGTTAGAGAAAACATTATTAACAATGCCAGATTTACTCCAAGTAGAAATAAATATAAAGTCTTTATTATCGATGAGGTTCATATGCTTTCTATTTCTGCTTTTAATGCTCTTTTGAAAACGTTGGAAGAACCACCAAAGTATGTGATTTTTATTTTAGCAACAACAGAAGCTCACAAAGTTCCAGCCACTATTATTTCTAGATGTCAAAGATTTGATTTCAAGAAAATTATTGTAAATGAGTTGATGGACCGATTGAGATGGATTTCTGGTCAGGAAGAAATTAGTGTTGATGATAAAGTTCTAAAATTAATTGCAAAGCAGGCTGGTGGTTGTGTTAGAGACGCAGAAAGTTTGCTGGAACAAGTATTTGCACTTGGTGAAAAGAATATAAGTCTAGAACAGGCGGAATTGATTTTGCCAAAAGTGGATTTTGATTTATTCTTTGAGTTATTTGATTTTATAATCAAAAAAAATAAGGTAGAATCTATTACTTTGATTAATAAATTAGTTGGAGATGGTGTAGACATCGCTCGATTTACAGATAATTTTGTAGAGTTTATTAGAAAAGTTTTGATGTATAAAGTTACCGAGGATTTGGATGACTTGGCTAGAGAAGTTGATGAGACTGTCATGAAGAGCATTCGGCAGGTTCTGCCCACTGTCACCGAAACCTTTTTAATCCAAATGATAGAAAAATGTTTAATCAACAAAGATTTGTTCAAACAAAATTACTTGGCTCAGTTACCTTTAGAAGTAACAACTTTAGAGCTTTGTTCCACTGAACCAGTCGCCATGAGTAGACCTTTTGTCTCAGCGCCTCCAACCTCAACTCCAAATGTTGAAGTTCAAAAAAAAACTGTTGATTTAGAAAATAAGACTGAATTGACTGCTCCCAGTGTGACGGCACCAAAAGTTGAAGAAAAAGCAGTTGAAAATTTAGAAAAGCCAGCTCAAACAGAGCCGGTAGAAGAGATCCCACCTGCAGTTGTAGCAGTGCTGGAGACGCCCAAGATGGAGATTCCAGCGGATTTAGGAGGTTTTGTGGGTGTTTGGACGGAAGCTTTGAAAATGATCAGCCAGACCAATTATTCGCTCTTTATGTCTTTGAAAATGGGGAAGGCAATGTCTTTTTCTGGAGATAAGTTAACTATTGGATTTTTGTTTGAATTACATCGCTCAAGGGTTGACGATCCTAAATCAAAGCTTATAATAAGAGAAGTTTTTGCAAAATTACTAAACAAGCCGATTGTTATAGAAGTTATTGTTGATCCTCGGTTGTCTCTAGATGATCTCCCAAAGGGCGGGGGAGCCTTAGAGACACCACCTATGCCAGATGAAACCCCTGGTCCTCCACAGAATGAGGCGGATAAAGTGGCTGGCGAGTTTGGTGGGACAGTAGTAGAACAATAGAAATTTATACAAGTATAGCGCGCAATGTTCGGGGATCGTCTAATGGTAGGACAACAGTTTCTGGAACTGTGAATCTAGGTTCGATTCCTAGTCCCCGAGCATTGCGTGTTATTTTTATACAATCGAACAGGGGATAAAGCAATATAAAACCCAAAATTTGTCAATATTATACATATATTAAGATTGACATCTTATCCTGATAATATATAATTAAAGCTGTTTGTTAGGTACTCAAAAGTTTTAGTTCGAGGCATTAGTCTTTTGTGAACAGAGCTCACTGAGAATAGTCGACCTACAAATTTGTATCATTAAAGACTAAATGTAATTATGGCAAAAAATCTTTTTGTTGGTAGTCTAGCGTGGGCTACTACAGAAGAAAGCTTGAAGGCTCATTTTGAAACAGTTGGTGTTGTAGAATCTGCAGTTATCATCAACGACAAAATGACTGGACGTTCAAAAGGTTTCGGATTCGTAGAAATGGCTACAGACGAAGAAGCCAAGGCTGCTGTAGAGCAGTTGAACGGAAAAGAGCTTGATGGACGTGAGTTAGTTGTTAACGAAGCTCGTCCAAAAGAAGAAAACTAAGAACTTCTTCAATAAAAAAATCCCCCAATGTTTAGCAAAGGGGGATTTTTTATTATGTAAGAGTTTTATCCAATTCTTGTTGCTGCTCCAGCACTTTTCATTGCTCTATTGTAAGCACCTTGTCGAGAGTTGAAGGCAGCTAATTTGTCAGCAGCTCCAGCTTTACCACGAAGAGTTCCAGTATCATCCATTCTCTCTGTGACTGTTTTAACAGCAGCTTCTGCTTCTGATAAACGAGTTTTTGCATCTGCAATTTCCTTTGCTTTTCTAAATCGAGCTAAGAAACCTCGTTTTAGTTCGGCTAAAGTATCTTCGGCTGCAACTAATTCTTTGTATGCATCTTCAGCTACTTTCCACATATTCTGGTCTTCACCATCTAGGCTACCATCCATTTCTGCTTCTAGTTTTGCAATATATAGCTCACGTTCATTGTAAGCATTTTCTAAATCTTCAACACGACCGGCTCGGAAAGTAAGTTCTTCTTGAATTTCCGCAACCTGTTTGTCGTATTCCATACTAGCTTTTAAGCTAGCTTCTTTTTCTTCAAAGGAAGCGCCTGATGAGGCAAGTAAAACCTCTGGAGCTGGTTCAGCTAACAAGTTATTTAATTTCATCTTTGAGTCATCAAATAGACTTGCTTCTTTTGTTAACCATTCACTTGCTTTAATCTGAACAGTTGATTCTTTCCAGGCAGCATAATGAGGGGATTCTTTGTCCCATTTTCCAGAACCTTTAGATTCTTTCTGTTCTCTAAAATATTTATTTACTTTGTTAAACATCTCACTTGCTCTAGTTAGGTTTGTTTTTTTTGTTTCTGCCCAAGCTAATGCTGTATTTGAAGTTTCTTCTACAGCTTCTACTTCAGGTTTTACAACTTCAAGAGTCGCTTCAACAGCCTTTTCTGGTGCTGCTTCTGGTTCCACTGTTTCTGGAGCTGGAGCTTCACTTGCTTTGTTTCTGTTAAACCATCCCATAGTTTTTTTGTTAATGATTAAGAGTTTCTTGATTTGACCTTTGAGGAGTGTCAAATAATTTATAGTACACATGTATTATAGCACACAAATTTATTCTTGTCAAGCTATTTGGCTAAATTTAGATCAATAAAACCTTTATCTTTCTAAAAGGCTAGTGTATAATGCAAATATTAACAATCATATGAAGCCAGAATTTAACACAATTATCGTACATTTTGACGAGATTGCCCTAAAAGGGAATAATCAGAATTTTTTTGTTAAAAAGTTGATAGAGCAGATTCAAAAAAAGCTTGGGCTTAATATAACAAAGGGAGCCAAGAAGCTTATTATTGAACTGAAGCCAGAGACAAGCATTGAGGAATCACTTGAATCTCTAAGGTTGATTCCTGGTATTTCAAATGTTGCACCAGCGATTTTTTGTAAAACAGATTTTAAGGAAATGAAAAAAGCGGCTGTGAGTGTGGCCAAGTTTTATCAGCCAAAAACTTTCAAGATTTCAACTCGACGAGCTTACAAGCAATTTGAGTTAGATTCTCAAGAAGTGAGTAGGGAGGTAGGTGCAGAAGTTTTGAGAAACACAGAAGACATAACTGTTGATGTAAAAACTCCAGAATTAGAAATAAGAATTGAAATTGAAAAAGAAAAAACCGCTGTGCTTGGAAAAAAAGAACAGGGAGTTGGGGGTTTGCCAGTTGGAACTTCTGGAAAGATGATAACATTGTTGTCTGGTGGAATTGATAGCCCCGTTGCGGCTTATATGATGATGAAACGCGGAGCGCGAGTAAAATTTATTCATTTTCATAATCAAACAATCAATAGAGTTGGAGTTGAAGACAAAATTAAAGATTTAGTTTCTCAGTTGAGTAAGGTTCAGGGACAATCTTCATTATTCATTGTTCCTTTTGCAGATTTGCAAAAAGCAGTGATTGCCAGTATTCCAGCTGATCTTAGAATGATTGTTTATCGAAGGTTGATGTATCGGATTGCTGAGCGTGTTGCAAGGCGAGAAAAAGCGCAAGCTTTGATTACTGGAGATAGTTTGGCTCAGGTTGCATCTCAAACATTAGAAAACATGAATGTTATTTATGAAGCCACTGATATGTTGAAGTTGGCACCACTTGCGGGCCTGAATAAGTTAGAGATCACAAAAATTTCACAGCAAATTGGGACATATGAAATTTCAATTCGTCCTTATGAGGATTGTTGCAGTCTAATGATTGCCAAGCATCCAGAAACTCGTGGTAAGCTTGATCAAATCCTTGAGGTGGAAAAAGCTTTGGACGTTGATGCTTTGGTTGATTTGGCTATTAAATCAATTAAAACTTATAAACTCTAAAGCGAGATAAGCAAGTTAGCTAGTTAGTAGTAAGTATAAAGTCGGAGAGAGATGTCGGATCACGCCGAGGCGTGATCCTCTCTAGAAGACAGGCGCTGGAACGCTCACTGTCATTTCGAGAATACGAGAAATATGTGGTTGTGATTACGTTTCTCAAAGACATTCTCTAAAATACATTTATAACAATTTGAACAACTTTAACATTTAAAGTTTATGAAACTTATAAAAGAAATAAAAGACATTGATTTCGGCTTTGAGACAAAAAAAGTAGAATTGTCACTTCGAGAAGCTGCCCGCGCTGTGCTTATTAATGAAGACGGCAAAATTGCGCTTCTTTATGTGAACTCTCATAAATTTTATAAATTGCCTGGTGGTGGAGTTGAGGCCGGTGAATATGTTGAAGATGCTTTAGAGCGAGAGGTTTTGGAAGAAGCTGGTTGTATAATATTGAAATTAAAAAGGAAATTGGTCAGATCAATGAAGAAAGAACTCATTTTGGGAAATTTCAAAAATCTTATTGTTATTTGGGCAAAGTTAAGGGGTGTATTGGAAAGCCAGCTTTTACCCTGGGTGAAATCGCAGACGGATTTGAGCTTCAATGGCATTCTATTGATGAGGCTATAAAACTAGGAGAGGGAACGGAGACGGAAGATTATATGGGAAAATTTGTTCAAGAACGATTATTAACTATTTTGAGAGAAGCCAAGAAATTAATATAAATTTGAAAATAGGTAAGTGGGAATAATTCCCACTTTTTTATTAAGAGCGGGGGAGTGGAGAAGTGCTCTCCTTTTTTATTGTTGATCTCTGTTCTCTTTCGGTGAGCTGCTGTGGAACACAGTGAGTTTACCGAACTGTGGATAACTTTTGACTTACTGGCCTATTAGGAATATAATCTAAATAGGAACTATTCCTGATTAAGTAATCAATTCTTTTTATGGCTCAGCCTGTACTAGTAATTAGAAATACAAACCAGCGTCAGCTCATTTATGAGTTTCTAGAACGCTCACTCACCCACCCAACGGCTGAACAAATTTTTAATGGAGTTAGAAAGAAATTACCACGAATTAGTTTTGGAACTGTATATAGAAACTTAGATATATTAGAAAAACAAGGTTCAATCACTGGCTTAAAATATTCCAAGGAGCATATTCGTTATCATGTTGGCTCGGATAATCATTACCATTTTGTGTGTGAGTATTGTGATAAGGTTGAAAATCTAGAAATGGAGGAGTTGGTAGACCTTGATAATCAGGTGGCCAAAAGACATGGGGTAAAGGTGAGTAAGCATTCCCTATTCTTCTATGGACTGTGTCAAGATTGTAAAAAATATTTGAAAAGTAAAACAAGAAATACAAGCAAGACGAGCTAGACAAGTTAGTAGAAAGTTAAAAAGAGACGTAGGATCGCGCCGCGGCGCGATCCTACTCTAAAACCCTCATTGTCATTTCGTGAATACGAGAAATATGTGATTGTGGTTATGTCTCTAAATTATTCTTTGTAGTTTAATAAAAAAGATCCAGGCACTGCCTGGATCTTTTGTCTTACTTGTATTTCTTGTTTTACTTGTCTTGCTTTTGTTTTTTTAACAAGACTGCTAAAACGATTGGTGGAAGTAATGTTGTTAGGATAACCATGATAACAATAACAGAGAAAAGTTCATCAGAAAGAACTCCTAGACTCTTACCAATCATGGCAAAGATCAAGCCCACTTCCCCACGTGGTACCATGCCCCATCCAATGATTTGTTTGCTAACACCTTTTCCAGCTACTGCACCAGCCAATAATTTACCAATGAAAGCAATAATTGTTATGCCAAGCGCAACTAGAATAATTGATGAGTTAAACATTGTTTCAATCTTTACAGACATTCCAGTTATGATAAAGAAGATCGGTACTAGGAATACGCCTAGAGGTTCAATTAGGTCTTCTAAGTGTCTGTGAGCGTGTGGTGCGATAACTTTGTTAATCTTTTCTCTAACTTCTGGACGAGCTTCTTTTAGCTCTCTTCTTACATCTCTAATTACCTTTGCATCTTTGAAATACTTGAAGTGAACTGGATCTAAAATTAATCCAGCAGCAAAGGCTCCAATGATTGGTGCTAGGCCAATCTTCTGTGCAAGGAAGGCAAAGAAAAGTCCGAAACATATAACTAGAGTGAACTTCATTCCAACTCCAGTATGAATTTTTGAAAATATTTTACTAATTGGTTTTGCAAATAATTGACCTACGATAATTGATCCAACTAGGAATAAGACTGCTTTGGCAATAATCCAACTAACCATACCAAGACTAACTGCTCCAACTGTTACAAGAGCAGACACAACTGCAAGGATAATTAAACCAAGAACATCATCAATCACAGCGGCCCCTAAAATGATTTGGGCTTCTTTGGTTTGTAATTTTTTCAGATCTTTAAATACTCTGGCGGTAATTCCGACGGACGTGGCTGTTAATGCGGCTCCTAAAAATAGATATGCGTTTTGTGTAAGGTCTGGCATTAACCATGGACCAACTACGTATGTTCCTAACACAAATGGAGCTACAACACCAACGATGGCTACAAGTAAAGCTTTTACTCCAACCTTCTTCATGGTTCCAATATCTGATTCTAAACCAATCTGGAATAAAAGAATAACTACGCCTAATTCAGATAAGAACGCAATAATTTCATTGTGTTTAATTGGTTCAAAGAAGTTAATTCCTAAAAGGAATAAGTTTCCTAGAATAACACCCATTACAAGTTCTCCTAAAACTGAGGGTTGTCCAATTTTTTCTACTAAACTAGAAACTTTGGCTGAGATTAAAATAATAGTAATCCACAAGAAAGTCATGGCCGCTTCTGCTCCGTGTCCTTCTGCTCCATCTGATGCAAATACAAATGGTGTGCAAACCATGACCGCAAGTAATGCTAAGGCAGGTAAATAACGCTTGTAATTAGCAAAAAACCAGTCAAGTTTACTTTGTCCGTACGAAATAATTCGTTCCATAACAATTTTGGTTAATTATTATTTATTTTTCACCTAAAAAATATACACTATTATAGTGCCAAAATAACTTTTGGTCAATGCTAAAATGCACAGTTTTTGACAAGTCTGCCTCTGTGTGGTAATTTTCTATGAACGGTTTGGTTGCTATATGTCTGCAATTGTTTATCGAGGAGGGGGGTATGAGACGCGCAATTCAAGTTCTGGTCCTGGCTCTGGTTCTGTCCTTGCCTATGTCGGCAATGGCTGGGGGCAACTCCGTCACAGTCGAATTCGACAACCGCAACAGCCAGTGGGCCCCGAGGCTTATGCTTCTGGCCAACCCGGTCGATGATCTCATGGTCGACATCCGGAGGGGCATCGGCGGCAAGCATCTCCAGCTTCTGTCTGGCTGGAACTTCAAGGTCGGAGACTCTTTCGTGATCAGTCCTTACGCCGGTATCGGCCTGGACGACACGGACAAGCTCCGCCCGATCTATGCGCAGGCGGAGGTTATCACTTTCGCCAAGGCTGGCGTGTTCCGCAATGTCTTCATTGCCAGCTACTCCCTTGGAATTCAGGGGGCTCCGGATACGGTCTACTTCCAGGAGAAAGCCTGGGCCCAGTTCTCGGAGTTCTGCATCGGGATGCAGACTGATGTGGTGATCTTGCCTCTCGATAGCGGGGATATCGCATTCTGGCGACTCGGTCCCAATGCGGGCTACTCGCTTACCAGCCGTATTCTCTTTACGGTTTGGCCGAACTATGAATTCCAGAGTGAAACCTGGGGCGTTCGGTTCGGAACAAACTTCAAGTTCTAGTGTTCAAGCGGGGATTTTGCCAAGCAAATCCCCGCCTTTTTTTCGCCTGTTTTTGTTTTGAACTGCACCTCAAAGGTTGCAGTCCAACAGACTTTTTATAACTAAAAAGTATGCAAAAAGTTTTGAGGCTTCACTATTCGCGGGCGATGATTAATGTTCATACTTCTTTTTTTGGCGAAAGTTCTGCCTCAAACTCCGCCGCAGCTGCTTATTATTCCTCTTTAAAATTTTCTTCAAATAAAACTATTTTATTGTGGCGGGGTCTGGGTTCATCCTACGCCAAGGCTACGGATGACAGGTTCTTTTAATAGAGCTTGTCCTTTGTAGCTTTATGCGTAAAAGGAAAGTTTTGCCAACTTTTGATTACAAAAGTGGGTCGGGCGCCAACCTTTATAGGTGGCGAACGAAACAACGACAGGCGCTAGTGATTTATTTCGACTGTCATTTATTTAAAACAAAATGTCACCCTTTGAGAGCCTTCAGGTGACATTTTGTTTATTTAAGTTCGAAAGTTTTGATAATGTCAGTAACCTCATCCCATCTGTCTTTTAGACCTTCATCTCCAATAGCTTGAGCTTTGCCACTCAAGAAAACATTCTTATTACTTTCTCCGATTTTTTTTGAATTTGGGGTTGCCTCGATTTTTTCGAAATCCACTTTATTGATGACTGAAATTGCAAAGATGTCATCCCAAGTTTCAAATCCAAAGTAAAAGCTTTGAGCGGTTACATCATTGCCCCAATCTATATTCTCAGTACGAACATCAAACCCGGCCCATGTTTCTGGTAGTGTTAAAGCAAAACCATTGATAGTATCTGTATACGAAAATCCAGTTTTCTCTTCTTCCAGTGCGTCTTCGGCTAGAGATTGTTCTCCTTCTTCTGTTGCGTCAGTTGCTGCTTCAAAAGGTACACAGCCAGCGAGGACAAAAACCAGAAGCAGTGGTAGAAGCAAAAGTAGCTTTTTCATACTTTATAGAGTTAATAATAATTTATTTTTTTATATCAATAATTACATCTCTTAGTGAAACGATTGCCCAAACAGAGTTTAGAATAATAAAAGGCCAGGCATTAATCATGACAGAGAAAACGATCAAAAGGATGCTGCCTAGTAAATTAACTAAATCATAGCTCAAGTCTGTTTTCTTCCACTTGTTTAGTTGATTTAGAATAAATGCAATCAGGATGAGAGTGGCGCCTAGAGACCCAATGATAGTTGGTGTATCCATAGTTTATTTTTTATTTAGATATTTATCAAGAATAAAGAGTCCTCCTACTAGAAAGGCTGGTCCGCTAATAAAGACAAAAGCCCAAATGCTTTCACCCCAAGCAAGAAAAATATAAAAAATTCCACCTGCAATAAACATAAGAGAGCCCAAAAGGTACTTTTTCCAGGCCATGACAAGGAAGACAATTAGGACAAAGCTAGGCAAAAGATGAATAAAAAAGCCTATTATTTTTGCATACCAGGGAGAGTCTCCGAAAAAAGAGTCCATGGCAAATAAGCTCAAAAAGGCAATAAAGAGGATGCCCAGGATTCTAGGAGCCCAATAAAGCATTTTCCTCATACATTGACATTATTTAGTTAATATGATATATTATTTCGTTCGAGTGTTTCATTGATTTTTTCCTTTACCCCTGATGGAGGCCCTTCATGAAAGGTGTAGCACGAGAAGCCCGTTTGGCGCGTCGTCCGGTAGTTCCGGTTGCCGTCCTCATCGCAGAGGCGGACCAGGAGATGCTGGAGGAATCGTCGGACTGGGAGGAGCAGGAGCGTCGTGACGCGGAAGAGGCGGCTCAGTGGGCCGACAATTCCGACAACTACGGCGACTTCGACGACGTTCGTGATGAGGACTGGGACCTGTACGGCGATGCCATCGAAGACGATGACGTGCTGCTCAGCGATCTCGATCAGTACGACGACGAGGAGTTCGATCCCGACATGTTCGGTGAGCCCATCGATTATGGCGAGGAGTGGGAGTTCGAGCAGTCGCGCGACGTCGAGGACTATCGCGACGAGTCAACGCCCGGCGCCGAGGCGGAGCCCGATCCGGAGTTCTTCCTGGTCGATTTCACCAGGCCCTTCGTGGACTCCCCGGTTACGCAAGGTCGCGAGGGAGATTTCTTCCTCCTCGATCCCATCGGTACCGGTGACCCCGAGCTGGAGCGCATCGTTCATGGTGGTCTCCAGTTCGAGGCTCTCTTCTCCCTGGCTGAGGATGCAGAGCAGGGCATTCAGATGATCTCTGAAGCGGATCTCTATCCGCTTGAGAGCTTCGGGCCCTACATGCGTGAGATGATGCGTCAGTATCAGGCCGAGCAGGAGGCGATTCGCTTCCTCAACCTGCTGATGGAGCTCTGCCTGCTTCTCCAGCTCTTGGAGGGAATGGAGGAGCGTACCTTCTGGCAGCCCGTTGTTATGGGCTTCGAGTACGAAGTCAATGAGCGTACGGGCATCTACACCGGCTGGTATCGTTTCACCCACGAACGTCTCGCTGACGGTCGTTTTCAGGAGTTGAACGCTCACACGGGTGAGGTTCGCTACTGCCGATAACGCGGAAGTGACCTTACCTTCCACCTAGTGGAAAATGCTCCCCTTGATGCCAAGCATCTGGGGGAGTTTTTTTTATTCTAAATATTTATTTTTTTGAAAAAGGAGGTTTTTTTCTTTAAGAAAGGAAACACAAGATAAAGCAGAACTAATCCACCCACAATGGCGACAATAGTATCTCCGATACCATCCCAAAAGAAAAAATCACTTAAGTGTGGTGGATCTGGAGTTAATGAATAAACCCAATACGTTAAGCAGGCGATAGCCATGCCAGCAAAAAAATGACTTGGTATATCAACCATTGGGATATGTCTGTAGAGATCCCAGATACGTAGCGTTACTTCAACTACCAAAAAAAGAATAAATAAAAATAATGATAAAAAAAGTAAGTTGTTGTTTGGGAAATAGTTATTCCTTTTTAAATGTTTTATTAGATTTTTGTACCAGAGCATAATTTTTATATTTTATTTCATATTTATTATACCTCTATTTTATCAAAATGCATAAAAAAATAAGAACCATTTATGCTTATTTTAGACAATTATTGTGGTTAATGGCGATTGGCTATTGACAAAAAATTAAAAACATGATATACTTAATCTCGTAACTTGGATTTAGACAATGTCGGTATCGCACCTGGCGAACCGTGCACATACATTTCCCAGTTTTCCTAGCGCTTGCGCTAGCAGAGGGGCCGCAGACATCTGTTGCCCCTCTTTATATTCAAAAAACACCCAGATTTTTATCTGGGTGTTTTTGTTTTAGAACTTGAATATGTTTTTGTAATATGGCCAGTGCCAAATTATGTGGAAGATACAAATAACAAACATGGCTATACCAATATCTACATGCCAGAAAAGAATGTTAAAAGGAAGCGGAATAACAAGATTGAAGTTAATTTTTATTATTAGTAGTATCCCCAGAAGTCCTGAGGCTAGAAAAGTAAGAGTTAAAAGAATATTCCATATTTTTTTGTGATTAAAGCTAGTTATGATTTTGAATTTAGACAAAAAATATGTAATTAGATAAAGAATTGTTAAAACAAGAGTAATTTGAATTAAATGATAAGTTGGTGAAATTTTTTCTTCTTTTTCTTCAATTGTAATTTCTTGATTTGTAGTCATGGCAATAGCAATATCTTTGGCATAGCTTGGTTCTACATTGTAATTGTCATGAAGTAATTTAAAAGAGTCTGTTGGTTTGATAGTGTAGCCAATTCCTTTTGTTAATTCCTGGGCATAGGTGTCTTTTGAAATATTATAGAGCTGAGCTATTTCTGCTACAGTTTTTTCTTTTAAATCTTTGCCAGAGATTAAATCACCTTGTTGTTCTTCTTCTATTTCTTTCACATTTCTATCTTCTGGTACCGGTTGAGAGTGATCGCAGATGCTATCCTCATCTGTATCAAGATATTTAGGGCATTCACCGGGATATTCACATTCTTTTTCGTCGTAAGGGCAATCATTCCAGGCGGCTAGTGATATGTGTGGTAACAGAATAATGATAGCAAGCCCAAGTATTATTTTTTTTAGCATAGTCTCAATTTATTTTTCTTATCTGTATTGTATCATGTTTTGTTTTCTAAAGAGGTTCTTAAAGTTAATTTATTTCGTTGGTAAGGCAGTGATAAGATCCACCTGCAAAACGATGATAGGTCATAGGGGATACAAATCTTTTGATTTCCAGTGTCTCCAATCTTTCTTCAATTCCCTTTGTTTCAAACTTTGAACAATTCGCCAGTATTCCAGGGGCCACTAATGTGTTGATGGCGTAGTTGCCAAGAGTCTTTCCTTCTCCAGAAGAATCAGTGGAGTCTACATAAATTATTTCAAGTCCAAGATTTTTTAATTCTTTTAAACTTTTTTCTGCAATCATTCCTTTCGTGAGAATAAGAGCAACGAGTTCATTATTCTTGTTTATAACAGGACTAAAGACTGTGTCTAGATGATAGCCCTCTGATTCTATTAGAATGTAGGTGTCTGGTTTTAAAATGGACTTAACAAAATCATGGGCTTGTTTATTTGATCTGGAAACCCCACCAAAATAATATGTTTTGTCTTTTGTTTTTAGATAAAAAACTTCACCAAATTCTAAAAAAGAATCTTTTGGAAGTTCAATAATTTTTTTGTTAAATTTTTTTGAAATTGTTTTGGCGTGGACTTCTGCTTCAGCTTGTCTGTCCTTTGCACTGAATCTAGCTTTAATCCAATAATCTTTGGTCATAAGTCCGGCGTCTCTTACAAAAATAGCGTCATGGTGTAGATTGTCTGGATCATTTAACTCTTTTGGAAAAGGAAGTTTTGTTAATTTGAATCCTGCTGTTGTTAATGTTTTTGCAAAGTTGGCATAATCTTTGTTGATGATTTTAACGTCTGGTATAATACTATTCTTATTGGCATAAACAGTTGCGTAGTTGAGGCTATTATTTGATTCTCCTTTATGGATGGGAAAGCCGGCAGACCAGCAACCTTTGATAGATTTTGTTTCTTTTGGTGGTTCAATAATTAGGATTTCTGGCATAAAAGAGTTACTTATTTCACTGAATAGAGTATAATTTACTTATTAAGGTCAGTAGTTACTATAGCATGATAATTGGGTGCTTTTGCCTTAAAAGTGGATAATTTTGTCTTAATTTAACGTATAATTGACATTTTCCTCTGTATGTGCTATAATATCTATATATGAAAATAGCTTTGATTGGACAAAAAGGTATTCCCATGAAATTTGGTGGAATTGAAAAGCATGTTGAACGTTTAGCTGTGGGATTAGCCTCCAAAGGTCATAATGTGTATGCGTACACTCGGCCATGGTATACTCCAAAATCCTTAAAAAAATATAAGGGTGTTAATTTAGTTAGTATTAAATCTTTACATACCAAGAACTTTGATGCTATTACTCATACATTTAAGTGTAGTTTGGATGTTTTGAAGCGTGATTATGATGTAGTTCATTATCATGGAGTTGGTCCATCTCTATTGGCTTGGATCCCGAAATTATTCAAACCTCGAACAAAGGTTATTATTACTTTTCATTGTATCGATAGATTTCATCAAAAATGGGGATGGATTGCTCGCTTAGCTTTGTATCTAGGGGAGTGGGCCGCTGTTCATTTTGCTCATGACACTATTACTGTTTCAAAAACTTTACAAAATTATTGTGAGTCTACTTTTAGCGCGGAAACAATTTATGTACCAAATGGAGTTGATTTACCAAAAGTGACTCCCCTATCTGAAATAAAAAAGAAATGGGGATTAGAAAAAGATGGATATATTTTGTTTCTTTCTAGATTAGTTAAGCATAAAGGAGCTCATTATTTGATTGATGCTTATACTCAACTTAAAACTGATAAAAAATTAGTTATTGCTGGCGGGTCAGCCTTTACGGATGATTACGTAGCTTTTTTAAAAGATAAAGCAAAAGATAATCCAAATATAATTTTTACTGGTAGTGTTGAAGGTGGCAGTCGTGAATGGGAAGAGCTTTATTCTAATGCTTTCTTGTTTGCACATCCTTCAGAAAGTGAAGGTTTGCCGATTGTTATTCTTGAAGCAATGAGCTTTGGCTTGCCTGTTTTGGCTTCTGATATTGATGAAAATATGGAGGCAATTGCTGGTGGTTATGGTTTTAGCTTTGAAAATAAAAATGTTAGATCTCTAAAAAACAAACTTCAGTATTTGCTTGATTGTCCAGAGCTGGCAAAAAATGTTGGAAGGGATGCTCGGACTCATGTTGACGAGAATTATAATTGGATTGATATTGTGGATTCTGTTGAGCATGTTTATGAGGAAGTTTTGAATGTTACTGCGCCTAGTAAGTTTAAAGGGAAAACCATTGATCATATTAGTATTTAAGGTACAAAAAAATTCTCCGTATTCCGGAGAATTTTTAGTTTGTTTGTTCGTTGTTTCTGTCATGCCGTGCTTGACACGGTATCTCGTTTGTCTTGGCGTCTCCTGAAAAGACATTGCAAAGAGTTTAATTCT